>Ga0209487_1000580_pt1 | contig 32797 bp, 29 predicted proteins | sample Poulit2012_FD_187524 | JGI IMG/M metagenome (GOLD analysis project Ga0209487, IMG submission 187524) | Agricultural soil microbial communities from Georgia to study Nitrogen management - Poultry litter 2012 (SPAdes) (version 2) | ecosystem: Environmental > Terrestrial > Soil > Agricultural land...
TTTAGCATTAGGACTCGGAATGATGGTCGATAGCTCGATTGTTATTTTGGAAAATATATTCTCCTATCGACAAAGAGGCTATAGTTTATTTGAATCGGCAACTAAAGGGGCATCTGAACTTGCACCTGCCGTTATTGCGTCAACCACAACAACCTTAGTGGTATTTTTACCAATTGTGTTCACACAAGGTATAGCGTCAGATTTATTTACACCACTCGCTTTAACGGTGTCATTTTCATTAATAGCTTCCCTTGTTGTAGCCATTACACTTGTTCCAATGCTTTCTTCAAAATTACTTGCAAATGCAATGGAAGATCATGGACGTCGTTACTGGTTTAATCGTGTGTTAGACCGTATTAACAATGGTTACAGCCGTGTGCTGAAAGGTGTATTAAAATTCCGTAAGACGACCGTGTTTGGAACATTGGCTCTTATTATCTTAAGTCTAGGACTGATTCCATTTATCGGAGCGGAATTCATTCCAGAATCTGATCAAGGCCAGGTGGGCATAACGATTGAAACGGAACCTGGTACATCATATGCTTATACGGAAAATATTGTAGATCAAATTAACGAAAAGCTTATACCTTATGAAGATCAAATGGAAACCAACTTTGTGAGCGTCGGTGGCGACGATATGGGTATGATGGGAGGAGGAGCAGCTTCTTATACAATGCAGCTCATCCCAGCATCTGAAAGAGAGCAATCAACCAATGATATCGTGCAAGCCATTGATGAAGATTTAAAAGATATTCCAGGCGCAGAAATAAAAGTTAACGCTATGGACACTGAGGTCAGTTTAGGTGATCCAATTCAAATTCAATTAAGTGGACCCGAACATGAAGTATTACGCGAATTAGCGGGTGACGTTGTCGATGAAATTTCCCGTGTCGATGGGGTATACAATCCCGAGTCGTCAGCAGGAGATGGCACGCCACAACTTGATATTGTCATTGATAAAGATAAAGCTGCAACATACGGATTAACTCAGGATCAAATCTTAGGGCAAATTCAACTGCAGTTTACAGGTCAGGTCATTTCTCAGTACCGTGAAGAAGGCCGAGAAATGGATATTTCTATGGTTTATCCTGAAGATGAACGGAGCACCATTAGTGATTTGCAAGATATGAAAGTTCAAACACCGACAGGATCTACGCTTGCTCTTGAAGAAGTAGCTGACTTGAAGGAAATGCAAGGTCCCGTTGCATTATCGCGTCAAAACCAACAGCCACAGTTGAACGTCACAAGTGAAGTTATGGATCGTGACTTAGGAAGTGTTATGAACGATATAGAAGATACACTAGCATCAATGGATTTACCTGAAGGATATGCTTATGATTTTGGTGGGCAAGCAGAAGATATGGCAGAATCGTTTACAGACTTAACCATCGCCCTAATCTTCTCGATTTTCTTAGTCTATGCTGTTATGGCAGTGCAATTTGAGAATTTTTTATACCCATTCATTATCATGTTCTCATTGCCAGCAACGGTTATTGGTGTTCTATTAGGCCTATTCGTCATGGGTATACCACTCAGTATTCCAGGCTTTATCGGAATCATTATGCTGGCGGGAATCGTTGTCAATAACTCCATCGTACTCGTCGATTACATTAATATATTGAGAGATCGCGGGATGGAACGACACGAAGCTATAATTGAAGCCGGTCGAAGTAGGTTAAGACCGATTTTAATGACAACATTAACAACCATATTAGCCATGGTACCATTAGGCCTAGCGCTCGGTGAAGGTGCAGAAATGCAACAACCATTAGCCGTAACCATTATTTTCGGATTAACCGTTTCAAGTATTTTCACCTTGTTATTAATCCCAGTCGTTTATACGTTATTTGACGACTTTACAGGGAAATTTTCAAGAAAGAAAAAGAAAATAGAAGAAGCTTAAAGTTTAAATTTCGGAGATAATATGTACCCCAGTTAGCGGACTATTAAAAAAGTCCCTAACTGGGGTTTTTATGTATTTGATTGTGCGGGATGGGCTAGTGTTGATCAATCGGACATGGCTTAGGCAATTTACATGTTTCATGTCCGATAGGCGCGTTCAATTGGACATGGCTTCGTGAGTTTATGTGTTTCATGTCCGATAGGCGCGTTCAATTGGACATGGTTTCGTGAGTTTGTATGTTTCATGTCCGATAGGTGCGTTCAATTGGACATGGAGCGATTCGCCCGTTTTTTAATCCTCCTACGATACTCTACACTCTCCCGTTTTCAATCATTGTATTTGTGAATGGGCGTACAATAGTGGTATATTTACAAATGAAGAATGAATTTAAATGCTACATCCGTGTATTATATGAAATGAATGCTAAAGTGAAAGGACGAAAATAAATGACAAAACAACAAGTTGGCGTAATCGGCCTTGCTGTAATGGGAAAAAACTTGGCCTTTAATATTGAATCATGCGGTTACTCAGTTTCGGTCTACAACCGTTCCCCTGAGAAAACAGAACAAATGCTTAAAGAATCGGATGATAAAAATATAGTGGCAACGTACAGTATTGAGGAGTTAGTGAATTCACTTGAAAAACCGCGTAAAATCCTCCTCATGGTTCAAGCGGGACCAGCGACTGATGGAGTAATTGAATCGCTCCTCCCACACTTAGATAAAGATGATATTTTAATTGATGGGGGCAATACCAACTTCAGAGATACTCAGCGTCGTAGTGAAGAACTTGAAGCGAAGGGAATTAATTTTATCGGTACAGGTGTTTCCGGTGGGGAAGAAGGTGCGTTAACAGGACCTTCGATGATGCCTGGTGGACCGAAAGAAGCACATGAATTGGTGCGACCCATGCTTGAGGCAATCTCTGCAAAAGTTGATGGTGACCCGTGTACAACTTATATTGGACCAGACGGAGCGGGCCATTACGTGAAAATGGTTCATAATGGCATTGAATACGGTGATATGCAGCTTATTTCTGAAGCCTATTTTATTTTAAAACATGTGCTAGGTCTAGATGCGAATGAACTACATGAAGTTTTCAAAGAATGGAATGAAGGTGAACTCGATAGCTATCTAATCGAAATCACCGCAGATATATTCTCCAAAACCGATGAAGAAACCGGGAAGCCTATTGTCGATGTGATCCTTGACACAGCTGGCCAAAAAGGAACTGGAAAGTGGACAAGCCAAAGCGCGCTTGATCTCGGTATACCTCTTCCAATTATTACAGAATCTGTTTTCGCGCGTTTCATTTCAGCGATGAAAGAAGAGCGTGTTAATGCAAGCAAAGTTCTGTCGGGACCTGAAGTCAAACTGTATGAAGGGGATAAAAAGGAATTAATTGAAGCGGTTAGAAAAGCACTTTACATGAGTAAAATTTGTTCGTATGCCCAAGGGTTCGCTCAGTTGAGATCGGCGTCTGAAGAGTTTAACTGGGATCTGCAGTACGGTGATATTGCGATGATTTTCCGAGGCGGGTGTATTATCCGTGCTGCTTTCTTGCAAAAAATTAAAGATGCTTATGATCGTGATAAGCAATTACCAAACTTATTATTAAATCCATATTTTAAAGAAATCGTCGAAAATTATCAGTCTGATTTAAGAAAAGTTCTTTCAGTTGCTATTGAAAATGGAATTGCGGTGCCAGGCTTATCTTCGGCGCTGTCTTATTTTGACAGTTATCGTTCAGAGAGACTTCCAGCCAATCTTTTGCAGGCACAGCGTGATTATTTCGGTGCACATACGTATGAACGTGTTGATAAAGAAGGTCACTTCCATACAGAATGGTTAAAAGCGTAAGAGGATGACGATTGAAACAATGGCATGAAAAATAAAAAGCATCAAAGCTGAAATATGCTTTGATGCTTTTTATAATGGTTAAGGAAACTATAACATTAAAGCTCCTGTGGATAACTTTATCTTGAAATTGGCCACGTCTAGCTTCAGCGTCCAGCCCCTCGAGGTCTTAAGCAATAATCCTACGTGGCAAAGATCACCACTCTGGTTTCTGCTTAAGCTGTGTCTGCGGCTAACCGTGCGCTTCAGCTTTTGATCGTCCAGCGCAAGGCGCCCGCGCTTTTGCTTTTTGAAAATTTATTCCCTAATCCGCCACCAGTGAAAACCGTCTTGTTCGAGCAATTCATCGGCAGCTTTTGGTCCCATTGAGCCGGATTTATAGTTAGGGAAGTCAGGTTGTCTGTTTTCCCATACTTTTAAAACACGATCAATATAGCGCCATGTTAAGGCCACTTCATCCCAGTGCGTAAAGTTAGTCGCGTCTCCTAGCATACAATCAAGAATTAACTTTTCATAAGCTTCTGGGGTATTCATGCCGTCAACACCCGCGCTATTGTATGAAAGCTTAACCGGTTCAGCTTGGGAGCCGACGCCTGCTTTTTTGGCATTTAAATAGAGTGTAATCCCTTCATCTGGGTGGATATTAATATAAAGCAAATTCGGATGCCGATCATCTTCATGTTTATAATAAAGATTCATTGGAATATCTTTGAACTCGATAACAAGTTTGATTGCTTTTGTAGCCATTCGCTTGCCCGTTCTAAAATAAAATGGAACGCCAGCCCAGCGGTAGTTATCAATCATGACTTTTCCGGCGACATATGTTTCTGTATTTGAATCTTTTAATTCATAGGCTTCGTCACGATAGGCTGGAACTGTTTTATCGTCAATATGCCCACCACCATACTGTCCGCGAACGAAAAAGTCATCAACCTCGTCTTCCTCAATAAGTCTTAATGCGCGCAGCACCTTCACTTTTTCCGAACGAATCTCATCAGGTGTCAAGTTAATAGGGGGCTCCATAGCGAGAAGGGCAATCATCTGAAGCATGTGATTCTGTGCCATATCCCGCGTTGCTCCTGAAACGTCATAGTACCTCGCCCTTTCTTCAACCCCAATCGATTCGCTTGATGTGACTTGAATATTGGCGATGAAACGATTATTCCATAAATGTTCAAAAATACCGTTGGCAAAACGAATGACTTCAATATTCTGAACCATTTCCTTACCTAAATAGTGATCAATCCGGTAAATTTGGTCTTCATTAAAAGCAGCACGAATCTCGTCATTAAGTATTTGCGCTGATTCTAAATCATGGCCAAATGGTTTTTCAATAACAAGGCGTGTCCAACCGTGACTATCTTTCAACCCATTATTTGCTAAATTATTAGCGATAACCCCAAAAAATTGAGGTGCCATAGCAAGATAGAACATTCGATTCCCTTCTGTTTGATAGCGTTTCTCAAGGTCGACAACTAACTGGTTTAATTCTTGATACGAACCAGAATCAGTCACGTCAAGGGATTGATAATAAAAGTTAGCTGTGAAATTACTTAAATCTTGTTCTGGTGAATAAGCTCCTTTTATAGAATGTTCCACCGTATCACGAAATTTATCATTAGACCAAGGTCTACGTCCGATTCCAACTACTGCAAAATCCCCGCACATTTTCCGGTGCTGGCATAAATGAAAAATCGATGGAAATAATTTTCGTTTAGCCAAGTCACCTGTTGCTCCAAATATGATAATAAGCGCTTTAGGTCTTTTAGAATTTTCCAATTTAAAGCCCCTCTATTCGTAGATTTTAATACTCCAAACATCATTTTAAGGTTTAAAAAGGTTGAATTCAACTATACTGGCTAAAAAGCTCATATACATTATGTTCTAAAAATTATGTCTCTTTACTGAATAAGGTTATACTTAAGTTTTTAACAAATCAAAATAGAGGAGCTCTTGTTTCTTTAATAGGGTATTAGGTTACCTTAATTAAGAAAAGTGCCCTACGATATGTAGCGACACTAACTTAACATAAAATATATTAATATAGTCCAATTTTCTGTTCCTTTAGCTCACTATTTATTGAGGCAACATTGAGAAGAAAGCAACAGTTGAAATAATCGGCATTGAAAACATTAATGATATTCCAATCAACGTAAATGTCGTCATCATATCTTTCATATCTGCTGGCACATCGACTAATCGCTGTAAGAAGATAAAAATGACACCAAATAAAGTAATAGCTACAATAATAATAGCTGGAATAAGCATATCATTTAATGTTTCTGCTGGCGCCATATTCACAAAACCGAAAATGACTAAAATAATAGGAATAATTTCACTTATAAAAACCCATATAAAAAATTTTTGTTGTATAGAGAATCTCTCTTCAGGATTTTCCTTCAATCGGTCCATTGATATTTTAAAAATAAAAGCAATGGGCAACACGGAAAGCGCCACAGCCGCTGCAAAAAAGTGCATACTCAAAATCATCACCTCCGTTTAATATAGAGTAAAAAAAGTATATTGTTCATAGTTTATCATAAAACTAAGACCTGTAGTATCTATTGTCAATTTCCTACAAAATTAGCTATAATATGAGTTAGTCTGATAGTTGGTATGAGGTATGATTAGGAGAATAAAATGTATAATTATATGGATTTAGCTATCGCTTTTTTTATATCATTAATTTCTGCGTTTTTATTAACATATCCAGTGAAAAAAATTGCCATAAAATTTAAAGTAGTTGATTTCCCAAACTACCGAAAAATACATAAAAAAGTTACACCTCGACTTGGTGGACTAAGCATATTTTTAGGTGCTTTACTAGGTGTGCTATATTTACATCCCCATCACGAACATTTGCCAGGTATTTTCATGGGAGCGTTAGCCATTATCGTCACGGGTGTGTTGGATGATCGTTACACAATCCGCCCTGTTATTAAACTTAGTGGACAGCTCATCGCCGCATCATTTCTAATTTCCTCAGGGTTAATCATTGAACGGGTCACGCTTCCTTTTATTGGGATGGTGGATCTTGGGTTTTTTAGTGTTTTGATTACAGTGTTATGGGTTGTTGGAATTGCGAACGCGATCAATCTAATCGATGGTCTTGACGGGTTAGCGACAGGTGTCACCACCATTGCTCTTATCTGTATGTTTGTCATGGCTTTAATAGATGTGAGAACTATCGCCGCGGCCCTTTCCATAGTATTAATCGGGGCAAATCTCGGCTTTCTATATCACAATTTCCATCCCGCAAAAATTTATATGGGAGATACTGGGTCGAATTTTTTAGGGTATATGATAGCTGTCGTTTCGATGCTCGGTCTATTTAAAAATATTGCCCTGTTCAGTTTCATCATCCCAATTATTATTTTAGCCATACCTATTTTTGATACGCTTTTCGCCATTGTTCGGCGTGCCTATAATAAGAAAAGTATTATGCAACCAGACCGTAAACATATTCACTATCAGTTGCTCGATGTTGGATACAGCCACCGTCAAACAGTCCTGATCATTTATGCATTCAGCGCTTTGTTCGGTTTAATGGCAATTTTATTCTCAGAAGCATCACTCCGGTTGTCAATTTTCATCGCTGTTTTTATTTTATTACTACTTCATTTATTTGCTGAAATGGCAGGATTAGTATTCAATGGCAAGCGACCTGTGCTGGACTTATTTGCTCGTATTTTCAGACGTGCGAAGCGGGAGAAGGATGAAGAGTAAAGTGCTTATATATAATCGGTATTGGGAGGCAGGGTGACAAATGTTACTCTGTTTTTTGTTGTGGAAAGAGCGCGATTAAAGTAGAGGGGAGCTGGTCGAGCAGTGTACCCTCAGGTCGAGCGGCATCCGTTTTAGATCGAGCAGCGACCGGCCTGACTCGAGCGGCCGGCTCCCCTACTCAGTCGGTAGGTCCGCTCACTCGGTCCAAAATTGTTCGCACTCGGTCGGTAGGCTAGCCCACTCGGTCCAAAATCTCACCCTTCAATCCCTTTCAATCCAGGTATTCCCCACACTCAACGTATCAATTGTTCACAAGTTCACAAATTAGTCTATTTCTCTCCAACGTTCTGTAACAAATATCCCTATTTTAAGTGATATTAATCACACGTGCTCACTTTATATTTTCGTATCCTTTAAATGTAACATTCAATCGAGGGCTTATTACCTTTGATTGACCCATTGCATTTATTTATAAAATTTAGTTAAAGAGGAGGGTGGAATTTATGAAGATGAACGGTCTTATATTCGTGTTAGGATTTTTGCTCGCTTTTGGGGCAGGTTATCTATTTTTAGGTAATAGTGGTGGAGATGAAACTCAGGATTCACCAACACCTGTAGCAACTGAAGACTCAACCTCAGAGACAAGTGATTCAGAAGCAACAGATGATTCTAACGCGGAACAGGAAGAAGCTGATGAATCAGCAGAAGCCGACGTGACGCTAGACGCTGATATAGAAGCATTATCTAGAAATAACTGTCTATCATGTCATGCCGTTGAAGCGGCTGGCCTTGACGGGGGTACAACAGGTCCTGATTTATCAAATGCTTATGAAGAAGTTGAAGGAAAGCACGGTAAACCAATTGATGAATTCTTACAAGAGCCGACGTCAGCCGTCATGTCCACTGTGATCGAGGACAATCCATTGGACGATGCTGAGCGGGAAAAAATCGTAGAACTATTAAAAGAAGTTTCCGAACTAAATGACTAACAGGAGGTGACGAGATTGACAAAAAGTAGAATGATATCTGGCGTTTTTGGCATATTAGCAGGATTGCTTGTCGCTTTTGTCTTTTTTGCAGAATACGGTGGTCAAGAAACAGCAGAAGACCAAGCGGACAACAAAAGTAAAGCTGAAAAAGTTTATGTACCTTATGGGGAACTTGATGATTATTACATGTTTTCATCTGGTGGTCACTCAGGTCAACTTTTCGTTTATGGAATTCCGTCGATGAGAAAAATTAGAACAGTTCCAGTATTTACACCAGACCCAGCTACAGGATATGGCTATGACAAAGATACAAAAGAAATGCTAGGAGACTACACTTGGGGAGATTTCCACCATCCAGCTATTTCAGAAACAGAAGGCGAATATGACGGGGAATTTTTATTCGCAAATGACGTAGGAAATAACCGTGTCGCTGCCGTTGACTTATCGAGATTCCATACCACAGACATAATGAAATTACCGAACATGGGTGGCCCCCATGCCGGAGTGTTTGTCACTGAAAACACTGAATACATCGCATTACCAACGCGTTTTGCCCGTCCACTCGGAGGAGAATATGCGTCACTTGATAACTACGAAGAAGAATATAAAGGTGTCGTGTCCATGACCACCTTTGACCGTGAAAAACAAGAATTCGATTTAGCATATCAAATCATGTTACCACCTTGGTCGTATGACCTGTCAGACGCAGGTAAGAAAATGTCAGGCGATTGGATTGTCATGACAACATACAATACAGAATTTGCAACAACAAATCTTGAAATCAATGCATCACAAAACGACCGAGACTATATTGTCTTGATTAACTGGAAAAAACTCGAGCAAGAAGTAGCCGATGGTAACTATAATGAAGTCAATGGAGCGAAAATGATTGACCCACGTGACCACAAAGGCGCCATTTATGCAGTACCTGTCGCTAAATCACCACACGGTGTAGACGTAACACCCGACGGCACACGCTTCATTGCCGCTGGAAAATTAGCACCATTAATGACTGTTTTCTCATTTGAAGAAGCATTTAACGCTATTGAAGAAGAAGATTTCAAAGAAGAAAAATTCGGTATTCCAATTTTACCATATGACCGCGTGATGGAGCGTGAAGTTGACCCGCCAGGCGCACTCGGACCACTTCATACCCAATTTGATGATAGAGGAAATGCCTATAACACCATGTTCATTTCATCTGAAATCGTAAAATGGAACATCGAATCAGGTGAAGTCATTGACCGAATTCCGAACTACTACTCACCAGGACACGCAGCAGCAACCCAAGGTGACACGGTTGATCCGAAAGGTGATTGGATTGTCGGTCTTAACAAATTATCAAAAGACAACTTCTTATCCGTCGGCCCATCACACCCTGAATCCATGGACTTAATCGATATTTCCGGTGAGAAAATGGAGCATATCATGGCCGTACCTGTCGACCCTGAGCCACACTACGCTCAAATTGTAGAAAGGGATAAAATTAATCCAATCAAGCTTTATGAAAAAGATGAAGACCGAGAAGATTCCGTCTGGAAAAAAGAAGATGCCCACATCGTACGAGATGGCGATGAAGTTCATGTTTACGGCATAGCCATGCGTTCTCGCTTCGTATTCGACGCTGAGGCCGAACGTCCAGACGTCGTCGAAGTCAAAGAAGGAGACCATGTTTACTTCCACATGACGAATATTGACCTTGACCAAGACATCACACACGGATTTGGTATCAATGATTATGACCTTAACTTTGAAGTCCAACCAGGTCAGACAAGCACACTCGACTTCGTAGCCGACAAAACTGGAACCTATCCAATTTATTGCACCAACTTCTGCTCAGCACTGCACCAAGAAATGAGCGGTTACTTATTAGTCGAACCGAAGTAACATAATTCGGGACAATCCGAAGATAGCTCACGAATCAAGAAAGATGGTCGAATAGTAGACCATCACGTATCAAGCGTCCCTACGTCTTATCCATCGCCCGAGTGGGTAGCTGCGCCGCGCGAGTTGCCCCGGCCCCCGCGCGACCGATAGCATTTCCCGCGCGAGTTGCCCCGGCCCCCGCGCGCTCGGTAGCATTTCCCGCGCGAGTTGGTCCGGCTCCCGCGCGACTGATAGCATTTCCCGCGCGAGTTGCCCCGGCTCCCGCGCGCCCGGTAGCATTTCCCGCGCGAGTTGGTCCGGCTCCCGCGCGACCGATCAGCATTCCCGCGCGAGTTGGTCCGGCTCCCGCGCGACCGATCAGCATTCCCGCGCGAGTTGCCGGAATCATGGCCCGAGTAGTAGCTCGGGCCTGTCGGGTGGGCGTTTTAGAGGCACATCACAGGCAACAGGAGGGAACTACGACATTTTTATAGCCCACGGAAAGCGAAGTATTTTTCCGTAACGATGAGAAACAACGAAAAACAATCGCAATCCAGTTTCACAAACTAAGCCATGAAGGAGTGGATCAACATGGCAAAAAAGAAATTATCACATACATCTATGATCAGCTTAATCATTGCGGCCATTCTCTTAGTCGTCTCCATTTTTGTTCCGTGGTGGAGGATGGATTTCTTTGCACCGCAATATCCGGAAGGGCTTGATATCATCGTCTATCCGTATACTCTAGCAGGCGATATCGAAATCGTAAACGGGCTCAACCACTATATTGGTATGGAACTTTTCAGTAATGAAAGTTTTCCAGAATTAGCTTTTATGCCGTATATCGTTGGCGGGTTTGCCTTACTTACTTTAATTGTTGCATTATGGCGCAAAAAATCTGCTCTATACGGTCTGATTACACTTTTTGTTATTGGTGGCGCTGTGGGTATTTGGGATATGTATCGTTGGCTGAGAGAATTTGGTACCAATCTAGATCCCGCTGCACCTATTGATTTAGAACCATTTGTTCCGCCCATTATCGGGGAAAATGTCATAGCAAACTTTGTGACCTACAGTTATTTTTCAACTGGTGCTTATATTCTACTCGCTGTATTTTTATTAATGATTTTCCCACTATGGAAGGATAGAAAAAAATGAGAAAACATCGTCCCTTGCAAATAACTGGATGGATGATATTGAGTCTTACGATCCTTTTATTTATTAAACCTTTACCGACTTTAGCAGCTGAAGAAGGATCCTTGCAACAGTTAATCGATGACACACCAGCCAATGGAGAACTTAAACTTGAAGGAAAGGTGTACAAAGGAAATATTGACATCACTAAGCCCATTACAATCATCGGACAAAAAGGAACCGAAATTCACGGAGAAGGTGACAACAACGTCATCACCATCCACGCTTCAGACACGACCATCGACTCAGTCACCATTAAGTATGGCGGACTTAGCCGTGACTCGGAAGAAGAATTTTCAGGAGTACGTGTCATGGGAGAGAACAACGTCTTAAAAAATTTAACGATATCGGATATTTACCATGGTATTTTCCTAACAAAATCCAAACAGACGACAATTAAAAACTCACATATCACAGGTCAAGGTGAAGGCAAACTCGGAGATCAAGGAAATGGCATTCATATCGCCAGGTCGTCGGGAAGTAACATCATCGAAGACAACAAAATTCAAAACACACGCGATGGTATCTTCGTTGAATACTCAAACAACAACGAGATTAATAGAAATACCGTGACGCACACACGGTATGGCCTGCATTATATGTATTCCAATGATAATCATTTCTCCGATAATCATTTTAACAATAATCTCGGTGGTGCGGCAATCATGCATTCCGATCATATTTTATTAGAGAATAATGAGTTTTCCTATAACCAAGGCTCTCGTTCATTTGGCTTACTCATTCAAGCCAGTCGCGATATTGAAGTGTATGACAACCAATTTCACCTTAATCAACGTGGGCTTTATTTGGAACAATCAACAAGCAATCGGATTGAAGGCAATGATATTTTTCATAATCAAATAGGTGTTGAGATTTGGGCGTCCTCGACCGCTCATGTCTTCATAAAAAATGCCTTCAATAAAAATAATTCTGATGTCGTTGCGATAGGTGGTTACATGGGGAATGAATGGTTTGAAAATGGTGTCGGAAACTACTGGAACAAACCGATGTTTGATTTAGACCAAGATGGTGTCGGTGACTCGACATTCCAATATACATCTTCACTCGCCAATCTACTAGAAGACAATGAGCTGGCCTATCTTTTTTTAAGCAGTCCAGCCATCAATATATACGAAAAAATGAACGCTATGTTCAGCAATAATCAAATCATGGCCGAAGATGAATACCCACTCATGCCAGAACAAAAACCACTATCAATCTATATAGTCGGACTTATCATCATCGCAGTTATTAGCTTAATTTACGTTTATGGAAGGAGTCGAAAAAGATGGCCTATATTTGGAAGGAATGGCTAGAACAAGTACGAGGTAAAGGGCTATGGATCGGCGTTGGCATGCTGATGCTCGCATCTATTTTCCTTATCGCCGAAGCCCGCAGTTACCCAACAGATTTAGGATTTGAAGCACTCCTTCTTTCCATGTTTGATATTAATGTTTATTTTATTCCGCTATTTGGAATGTTTCTCGCGTCATTTTCTATTTACCAAGAAAAAGAACTGAAAACAGCGATGATTCTACTTACAAAAAGAGAATCCTATCTCAGTTTTTTCCTGAAAAAATCACTCGCCGTCCAACTATCATTAATCAGTACTTTTATCGGAGCCTATCTCATCTTAGCTTTATTTATGAAAGGATTTCTCGTATTTCATGCAACAAGTTTCCTATACTTTTTACTCATCATGACTATCTTTTTAGTTATCTTTATTCAACTCGGTTTACTCCTTGGAAGTATTGCAAAAACAAGAATGCAGCTGATTGGTATCAATATTATTATATGGTTTTTAGTCGTCTTTTTAATTGACCTTATTTTTCTATACTATTTACCAGCCGTTACCTATCAAAATGTCGAAGTATTTTCCTGGATCTATTTTCTCAATCCAATTCACACGATGCGATTCTTTCTAGAAACAACATTCGATCTCTTTTCACTAAGCCACCTATCACAACTAATGGAAAAGTTTTTAGTCATGGACATTTGGAAATTCGTCCTGATCAACACACTTATTTGGCCGCTTCTATTTACAATATCAGCCTTGCTTTTCCATACCAAAGGAGCGAAACATGACTAAGATTGGAGGGATGACACATGCAATCAATGATTCAAATAGACGACATATCCCATGCCTATGACAAAAAGACCGTCTTACACAACATTCATTTATCAATAGAAAAAGGTGAACGTTGTGCCTTAGTCGGACGAAATGGTGCCGGAAAATCAACACTTATCCACCTATTGCTTAATATCATGCCACTCAAAAAAGGAAAAATAACTCTAGCCGGTCACCCAAACAAAAAACAAACATGGAAACAGTTCGTTTCCTACTTACCCGAAAAATTCGATCTCTATCCCCATCTAAGCGGATACGAAAACATGCAATTTTTCGCAACACTCAGCAACAAGAAAATCGACCCAGACAAAATCAACGAAAAACTCAAACTCGTCTCACTCTGGAACGCAAAAGACGCACAAGTCAAAGGCTACTCCAAAGGCATGCTTCAGCGCCTCGGACTCGCCATCATGCTTTATTACGACACAGACATCATCATTCTGGACGAACCAACAAGCGGCCTTGATCCAATTGGCCGCGCAGATATATTAAAAATTATCACATCATTAACTGGAAAAACCATTTTAATGGCCTCACATCATATGGCGGAAATCGAGCAAGTATGTACGCATGTCGCTTATTTAGATGACGGCAAAATGACTAAATACGATATTAAAGACTTCCTAGTCAAATATAAAGAGGGGGCAATATAATTGAAACGTATACTACTACTTTTTGCTGTAATTTTCTCAGGACTTGTTATGCTGACAAGCTGCGGTTCATCGCCAGACTTTAAGTTAGACACCGCTCCAAAATATAAAGTAGACGTCACCTATCCTATCATCTTAAGCGCTACAGAAAATGGCGACGCGGTGACAGGATTGGATATCGTCGCTACGCTTGAAATGGCTAAGATGGATCACGGTGTCATAAAGGTTGAGTTTGATGATAACGGTGACGGCACGTATACAGGTGAAGTTGAGCTTCCGATGGGTGGCGAGTGGATTGCAAATGTCGAAGCAGAACAAGACGGAAAAACTTATGATGATATGCTGACGTTTGATGTGAAAGAGGAATAGAGGATTAAATTTTGTTAGTGAAGGAGGGGCTTTTATGAAAAATAGGAGATGGTTGACGTTATCATGCTTGCTTCTCGTCGTCCTTTTACTCGCCTCGTGTGCAAGCGATGCAGACAGTAACGAAGCGGCTGACAAGGAAGTAGAGAACCAAGCAGCTGATGAGAAAAATCAGGAAGAAGGCTCTGAAAGCATTGTCACTATTGACGGAGAGGATATGACACGTGATGATTTGGCCTTTTATACGTTAATGGATAAAATTAAAATAGAATTAAATCGGGCTGAAGATGAGGACAATTTATCGGGAGAAGCACTAGCCGACAAAAATGCTTACTGGGACGAACAACTTGCCCAATACGAGAATGTCAACATTGGCCTCCAAAGCATGATTGAAATCAAATCGATGTCTCTTCTCGCCGAAGAAAAAAACTACTTCGTTCCCGATGAAAAATTGGAAGCGAAAGTAGAAGACTTCGAGAAGCAAACCGAGGGAAATGAAGCGGTGGGCCAACTCATCCAAGACTTCGGCGAATCAGACTATCACTACAATTTACGAGAATATGTCCGTGAATCCACTTTAAGAGATCGAGTTGCCGAAGACCTGAGCGATGATATTGCTGAGGAAAATCCTGACGCATCAGAAAACGAGCGTAACTTTCTATTAAACGATGAATTTGAAGATTTGTTCATGGATCAAATTGCTTCTCTCGAAGTCGAAATCCATTTGGAGTAGCGCGAATAACTATTATGAGGTCATCGTAAAAACAGCTTTAACCTATTTGGGTGGCTGTTTTTTTGTTTGCCACTAGTTCTGGTGTAAATTTTCCGATACATAAAAGGGGGGTGTTTTTCTAATATCAACTGAAGGGTAAGGATGAAAAGTGATTTTTTGTGGATGGAAAATTGTATTTTTAAAAGGGCTCAAGTAGCGAAAAAGAACTTTTACCATGTGGCAATAATATTTCAATCGAGTAAACTAGAAATAAATACGATTGAATTAAGAAATGAACTACTGCTTTCAATTGGGGAGATAAAGAGTTTATGTTCCCGCTCGCGCTGGGTTCTATCTCAACCGGGAACATAAACTAAAAAACAGAAAGGAGCGAATATCATACATTACATAGAAACCACGGTCGCTTCACACTTCACAACACCCTACCACTAAACCAACATCCTGCCATTAAATTTTACAATAAGGGAGAAAAATAAATGCACTCAAAGTTAAATCTAAGCCCACATTATAAACAGCTCATTTTCATACTCGCTTTTTGCCTACTCACACCACTAAATACAGTCCAAGCAGACATCATTAAAATGCAGACAGATTAACCACTCTAAAACTGTGTATTTTTATAACAAAAAAGATGACTCAGCAATATGCGAGTCATCTGAAATAAAGAGTTTTTTACATTTTCTGTTTCTTATTCGCATGATAAATTTTCCATTTAGATAAATCCATATCGGCTTTCAGAATACCACTTGCTGGGAAAACAAAACGGGTAGGTTTACTCGTGTTAGCTTTAATAACTAAGTTTTCCAGGCGAAACGTGCCGCTCGCGACAACATCCTTATTCGCGTCCATCACTTCAAGTGGAACCTGTTTTAGGATGATATTTCGTGGCGTTCCATTTCGTATCAAAAGAATAGCGATCAGACTACCGTTATCATCTTTACGAACTGATAAACCCGTAAATTTCACTTCATCTAGCCCAAGTGGAGGAGAATCTTCAATAAGCTTTTTCAGTTTCCGTTTGATAAAAGGAGACGGTTGAATCCCTGTCGTGTTCGACAAATCGAGACGGTGCGTGTTATGTGACTCATTTTTCTTCTCAAATGCAAGCGACCAAGAGCTGAGGTCAATCGTGTCTTCATGATTTGACTTGCCGTTCACTGATTTGCTGGTCGAGGATGCTTGACCAGACTTTCCAAAAAATGAATCCTGAGGGAAAATAAACGTCCAAGGCCTAGCTGAATTCGGCGGTAGACTGCCTAACTCCTGCAAATCAAAAACGTTCCTCGCCACAGGACGTCCAGCAGAACCAATTAATAGAACAGGCACTTTTTTTAGGCGAATCTCTTTTTGAACCGTGCTTCGAACGAGTGCTTTAATCTCTACTCTTCCGTCACTACGTCTTAATTCCATACCGTACATTGAAAGTTGGTTGCTTTTTAATAGAGGACTTTCCTGATTATGTCTTTCGTAAAACTCGAGTGACTCGGCGGATATCGGCTGATTCGGTAAAATAGATAATTCCGTGGATAATTTCTTATTATCACGTTCAAACTCTCCCGTACGCCTTATCATTAAGAACCCTCCCATCGAAAATTCATCTAACCCAATTGTAACATAAGTCAAAAATAACTGAATATATTATCAAAACAAATGCTATTCTTACAAATTAATTGCTCGTCTCGCTCGGTGTATGAGCACTCGGTCGACAACATCACCCACTCGGTCCATAATCTTTCCACTCGGTCGACAGCTCCCCTCACTCGGTCCATAACCCTCTCCACTCGTTCGACAGCGCCCCCCCACCTCCAGCCTAAAATTTCTCGAACCCGCACCATCCCCACCCGCATGACCATTGCCATCCTATATTATCAAATTTTATTAAAATTCAACGTTTAAGTTATCTCATTTCGTGGTAAACAATTATAATTTGTATAACGAAAGCGAGGGAGTTAGCGATTTAATTAGCTTAATAAAAAATCCCACCACCAAGGTTCCAAACGAATAATCTACCTACTCAAACAAAATATATAACTAAAACAAATAACCAAAATTACAATGACAACCAAAGTAAATTAAAAAAATCTACCATTCGTACACACTCAAAAAAGATATTTAAATAAAATAACTTAAAACAATAAGGGAGTCGAGCATTTAAGTATGGAAACCTCACAAAAAGGATCATTAAATAAAGGCAATAACGAAAGAAAGACATTAAATAAATCACTAAAAGCACACTGGGTATGGGCCATTGCCCTCGGATCATCCATCGGTTGGGGTGCCTTCGTCCAGCCAACAACATGGATGGCTGACGCAGGCCCGCTTGGCGTCATCGCCGGATTTGGAATCGGCGCCGCCCTCATGTGCCTCATCGCTGTCAGTTACGGCTTTTTAGTTAAAAGTTTCCCGGTTTCAGGTGGAGAATTTGCCTACTCATTCGTCAGCTTAGGCCGCACACACGCATTCATCTGCGGTTGGTTTCTAACTCTAGGTTATATTTGTATCGTCGCACTGAACGCATCAGCCTTTACATTAATGTTCAAATTTATTTTTCCAAAAGTCATTAATAATTTATTTTTATATGAAGTCGCAGGATGGAGTGTTTACGCACCCGAAATCATCATCGCATCCGTTCTGCTCGGTATCGTAGGTTATTTCAACGTCCGTGGAACAGGACTATCAGGCCGCATGCAATTCGTCTTTTGTGCCATCATGATCTTCAGTGTACTGGCAATCAGCCTCATGGTCGGTGCTAAACCCGGCACAGGATTTGAAAACATGCAGCCACTTGTCCCAGCAGACAAAACAACATGGGGTGCCATCTTAACCATCGTCGCCATCGCACCATGGGCATTCGTCGGATTCGACAACGTCCCCCAAGCAGCAGAAGAATTCAATTTTTCATCAAAAAAAGCATTCACACTCATTATATTTTCAATCCTGGTAGCCGCTTTACTTTACGCCTTAATGATCACAGCCACCGCTATGATCACACCATGGGAAGGTCTCGTAGCAGCCGACCATAGTTGGGGAACAGCCGCCGCCATACAAGGATTACTCGGTAACATGGGACTCGTCCTGCTCGTCACAGCCCTGACCATGGGTGTACTCACAGGACTAAACGGCTTCATCCTATCGTCAAGCCGCTTATTATTCGCCATGTCACGAGCAAAAATTTTACCAGAAGTATTTTCCAAATTACACTCAAAATACAAAACACCATACGTCAGCGTCATCTTTACCGTGGTCCTATCGATGTTCGCTCCGTGGTTCGGACGTGAAGCACTCTTATGGGTCGTAGACATGTCATCCATCGGCGTCACCATCGCCTACCTATACACATGTTACACCGCCTACACCCTATTCAAATGGTCCAAAGGCAAAGACTTTAACAAAGACAAACATACCGTCGCACCAGTCAAAAAAGTACTCGCAGGCCTCGGCGTCATAGCAAGCATTGCCTTCCTAGGACTTTTGCTCATCCCAGGCTCACCCGCCGCACTCGGCATCGAATCACGCATTGCACTCGTCGCCTGGATCGCACTCGGAGGAATATTCTATCTCGTCAAACGAACCGAATTCAACAAAATACCGAAACAAGAGCTCAACTATCTCATCCTCGGCCGAGAAAAAATCGTCACCAAAGACTAAACCATTTCGGGAAAATCGCTATCGACCAGCACAACTCACATATCAGCATCGCGTCCCGACCAAAGTAATGCTCAAACAAACAAGCGACGGCTAACCCCACCCCAAAAGGTGAGGAAAAAGACACCATCTTTTTCCTCACCTTTTTTGATAGATTAAATGCACTCCCCCCGCAAAAACATGGTATTATATAGGGGAAATGTTTTTCCATTCATTTTACATATACTAAGGTACGAACTTACACATCACGGGAGGAATCAATATGAGCAGTTTGAGGCGAACACGTGTATTTTGGTTACTAGCATTAAGCTTATTGCTTTATTTTAGGAGCGTGTTCGAATAACGAAGATGGTGAAACAAAAGAGGATAACGATGACGATGAAGATGAAGAAGTTGAAATATATGCACCAGAACCAGATGAAAATGCAACACAAATATCAACCTACAATGAAGAACGATTAACTGACCAAGCAGACATAGAAGAAGATTTGATCGAAGAATATGAACAAGGAAACTACACATTTGACGAACCATTTATCAAAGTGGATCCATACGATACGTCACCTTTAAGCGCACTCATCATGTTTGAGACCGACGAGCCGATGCAAGTCAAAGTGACAACAGGAATAGGAGAGGACGAGGAAGAGATTGTCAAACTTTGGGACGAACCAAACACCTCCCACGAAATTCCAGTACTAGGTCTCTATCCAGGTGAAAAAAACATAGTGAGAATCGAAATCATTGATGAAAATGATCAAGCGGAAGAAACCGAAATTGTAGTTGAAACAGATCCACTACCTGATGATTTTTTAGATACAGAGCTTGTCGAGTCTAATCCAGATAAAATGGAAAACGGTTTAACATTCATCGTTCCAACAAGCGGTTACTTATATGCAGTCGATGAACAGGCAGATGTTCGTTGGTATTCTTCATTACGTAGTCGGCTTATTTTTACACGGTTAAGTAATGGAAACTTTGTTCAAACGACGAAAGCAGATGATGCCAATCAATATAATGAATTATTAGAGCTAGATATGTTAGGTAAGATCTACAACGCCTACAATATTGAAATTGAAGGGTATGATGAAGAAAAGGATAATTTAGTGCACCATGAAGTGATCGAAGTACCAAGCGGAAACTTACTAGCAACAACACATGAAACAAACTCAGATTATGAAGAAGACCATATGCATGAAATTGACCGTGATACAGGAATCACGACACAAGAAATTAACTTGCGTGACGCCATGCCAGAAGATGCACCGGACGACTACGATGGTAAAAATGCAGAAGACGGCGACTGGATTCACCAAAATGCCATCTTTTATGATGAGAGCGACAACAGTATTCTAATCTCGGGTCGAAGCCAAGACATTATTATGAAACTCAGCTATCCTGAAGGCGAAGTTCAATGGATTCTAGGAGCGGATGAAAAGTGGCCAGAGGAATACGAACAATATTTACTCGAGCCTCAAGGTGACGTGAAATTCCCAGCCGGACAACACGCCATGAAAATCGTTGATAATCCAGAATATCAAGACAACCCAGAAATGAAAGATATCATCCTTTTCGACAACAACGAAGTCTTCACACGAGGCGATCGTGATGTGAGCAAGGATTACAGCCAAGCCATCCGCTACCTTATTAATGAAGAAGACATGACTGTTGAGGAGACATGGTCATATGGTAAGGACCGCGGCGAAGAGTTCTTTTCACGTATTATCGGAAACGTACAATATCTATACGACACGGATAATATTATCTTAAACTCGGGCGCAACAGATGACCCTGACTCGCCTACAGGTGTGACAGGAAGAGTCGTTGAAGTCGATACATCCGACGATCCAGAAGTCTTATACGAACTCGCCATCCGAGGAAAGGACGAAGACGCCGTAAAGTATACGTATCGCACATGGCGCTTCCCATTATATCCGGAAGTTGATTGGGATTATACGTTAAAAGAAGAGGATTGAACCTCTCATGACTTAAAGTCACAAGGGCTAATTGATAAAAGGCATGAAAAAAGCTCTGCCAGTCCTTAAAAGATAAACACATAACGCTAGGAAAAATACTTTCCGTGGGTGGCTGCTGAGCCGTCGAATGCTATCGCACTTCGAGGCTCACCGAGGACTTATTCCTCGTGAAGCATCCATATTTTCCTTCACTAAAATGAATAATGCAATACAAAAATAGTCCGAACAAAATCGAAGTATTATAAACCACTTTGATTAATGCTCGGACTTTATTTGCATTTTTGTTAAGCCACGACTAATTTTCATCTAAAGGAAAACCTGTTTTTAATTGTTGGAAAGGGGGATGGGGTTATGGTTTTATGAAAGGACGATCTGAAGAGACTTCCGTGCGATTTAGGGGTGAATCCGTGCGACCTAGGAAGATACCCGCTCGAGTTGAGGCCGGGGACGCGAAACGGGATGCTTCCGGCATTCGATTTTTAGCTGATGAGATTGGGATTGATGGAATCATTACAAATCAGAAAAACTTTATCACACACGCCCGCAAACTCGGGTTACTAACTATACAGCGTGTCTTCATATTAGACTCAGCATTTATTAAACAAGGATATGTAATAGATTGCAAATCTACCCACTGAAACTAAATTAATAACTTACTCCACTGAAAAATTGACAAATTCTGAAGAAATGATATATTAGAAATATTAATAATTAAGAGCGCTTTCATTTATGTGTATATGAAAAAGTAATTAAATCAACTTAAGAAATAAGTTCTGTAAAATCTGTAAAAGCTTCTAACCGAAGATAAACGCAGATAACAGCCAGTTCAAAAGACTTGAAAGATTTATGGTCTATTTGAGTTGGCTTTTTTTATAATAAAAAGATTTTAAAAGAGAGACATTTGTAAAATTACTTTGTTACTGCTTTTGTATTCAGTATCCTTAAAGTCAATAAACATATTTACGGGAGGTGTAAACATTTAAATACGATGACCGACACTCTAAATTCTATTCTAAGTGCAATTAAGGTATTTAATAGTTAATCACATAAAATAATTAAAAAAGAGGAGGAGAAATAATGAAAAGACTAATTTCAATTTTTGGATTGTTGTTTTTATTCGCTGTGATTTTGAGTGCCTGTGGTGAAGAAAGTGCTGAAGGTGAAAGCGATGGCGATGTAGATACAGATAATATTGAAGACGCCTTGGACGGCGAATTTATTACCATTCTTACCGGCGGATCTTCAGGTGTATATTATCCATTAGGAGGCGCACTGTCTAAAATATATCAAGACTTAGGAGCTAATGCGAATAGTCAATCCACTGCAGCGTCTGCAGCTAATATAACAACACTTGAACAAGGTAAAGCAGAAATAGCTTTTTCTATGGGGGATGCTGCATCAGATGCTGATGAAGGAATTGGAAGCTTCGAAGAACAAGGAAAGCAAGAAAACGTCCGAGCTATTGCTTCTCTCTATCCAAATTATTTGCAAATCGTGGCTACAGAAAAGTCAGGTATTGAAACGGTTAACGATTTAGCAGGAAAAAACGTTGCTGTTGGTGCCCCTGCCTCTGGAACTGAAATTAGTGCTCAACGTGTCTTAGAGGCATATGACATGTCGTATGATGATATTAATGAAGATTTTCTGTCTTTCTCTGAAGGTGTTGAAGGGATACAAAATGGTAATATTGACGCTGTTGTAATCTCTTCTGGAATACCCAATGCAGGTGTATTGGAGCTTCAAACAACAGAGGATATTGTTGTTGTAGAAATCGAAGAAGAAAAAATATTAGAAATGCAGGAAGATTATCCTGTTTATTTTCCGACAACGGTACCACAGGATATATATGATTTAGATGAAAATGTGACGACAATTGCTGTTAATAACGTTTTATTAACCCATAAAGACGTTTCAGATGAAGTTGCCTATGCTATGACAAAGGCGATTTTTGATAATCTTGAGCAGTTGAAGGATTCGCATAATGCTGCTAAGGATATTTCAATTGAAGAGGCGTTAGACAATCTACCAATGTCATTGCACCCGGGGGCAGAAACATATTTCGACGAGCAAGAGGTGACTGAGTAAATTTAAAATAATAATGTGGTGTATCACATGCGAAGAAAAGTAATTTTGTTTTGCACACTATTGTTGCTAGGAACTGGAATCATCATGATTCCAGTTCAATCTGGTATTTTACTAACAAATGAGAGGAAAGACCACGTTAACTTTATTCCATCTGATAGAGAGGTTATGACAATCGGGTGGAAACATTCCGTTGAACTTACATCGTGGAAAGAAACATTCGAAATTAATTCAGACGGAAGTTTTTCCTTTTTATCCACTATCTATCAATCTTATGGAGCAGGAACCCCTGATACCGAAGGGACGGTAGAGCTTCTTTCGGATGGATTTATTCAAGTCACTGATATAGAGCGGACAATTCCATATTATTCGCTTTATTATATACCGATATCAGAATACTATTTAGAGATTGATTCAAAAAAATACTATTTATCACAATTAGTTCCGGACTACACGAACGTTCAGATACATTATAAAAAGTTAAAATTGTATGAATGGCTGTGGCAGAACATTAAGGAAATGTTTAAGGAGGGATAGGGCATGCATGATACAGAAAGGGATATTGATAAACTAACAGAAGATGAAAAACGCAAAATGGTTGAAAAATACGATTCAGAATCAAGATTCCGAGATTTGAATATACCATGGATGGCAAGGCTAGTTACAATAGTATCTGTTGGTTTAGCTCTTTTTCACTTGATTACTTCTTTTACTGGGCCTTTAGTTACGTTACAACATCGAGCTCTTCACACAGGGGTAATTTTGATACTTGTTTTTTTATTGTATCCATCCCGTAAAAACGCTCCTCAACAACGGGCATCTTTGATAGACTTCTTACTAGCTATCTTGTCTTTAGCAACCATTATATATATATTTATTGATTACATGGGCATTGTTAATAGAGCTGGACTGCCTAATCAAAATGATATCCTCTTCAGTTTACTAATGGTTATTCTCGTCCTTGAAGGCGGACGGCGTGTTGTTGGAAATGGATTGACTATTCTTTGTGCTTTATTCTTGCTATATGCTTATTTTGGACCCCATCTCCCTAGAATAATTGCACATCGTGGTTATCAAATTGGTGATATTGTAACTTATATGTACCTCACTACAGAAGGGATATTCGGGACTGCTATCGGAGTTTCGGCGACCTATATCTTCCTATTTGTTCTATTTGGAGCATTTTTAAATCGAACAGGAATGGGTCAGTTATTTAATGATTCGGCAATGGCCATTTCAGGTCATACATCAGGAGGCCCCGCAAAAGTTGCTGTGATATCAAGTGGATTCCTTGGCTCAATCAATGGATCTGCCATTGCGAATGTGGTGACAACAGGATCTTTTACAATCCCATTGATGAAAAGGACGGGATATTCTAAAAACTTTTCAGGAGCAGTAGAAGCTGCTGCTTCTGTTGGTGGACAGATATTACCGCCAGTTATGGGGGCTACAGCATTTATCATGGCAGAGACGCTAGGGATGCCTTATGCACAAATAGCCCTCGCTGCTATTATACCAGGTATTTTATATTACTTAGGAGTTCTTACCGTTGTTCATTTACGTGCTAAAAGGCGTGGTTTAAGAGGATTGAACCGAAGTGAACTTCCAAGTATAAAAAATGTGATGAAAGAACGTGGTCATCTACTTATTCCACTTGTCATTCTTATTTATATGCTATTTGGAGGGTATACCCCTATTTATGCTGCTGCGTGGGCAATCATTTCAACTGCTGTTATTTCCATGTTAAGAAAAACAACACGAATGAATTTCAAAGGATTAATACAGGCGCTGGAAGATGGGACAAGAAGTGCATTGGGCGTCGGAATGGCTTGTGCAATGGTCGGAATTATAGTTGGTGTGGCGTCATTAACGGGCTTTGGATTAAAAATGACCTCAGCTATTTTATTTTTAGGTAATGATGTATTACTTTTTACGTTATTCTTTACAATGATTGCATCAATAATCTTAGGGATGGGTCTTCCTTCTATACCAACATATATTATTACATCATCGATGGCAGCTCCGGCTTTAGTACAATTTGGTGTTGAACCGTTTGTATCCCATATGTTTGTTTTTTATTTCGGTATTTTAGCTAATTTAACCCCACCTGTAGCTTTAGCTGCATTTGCAGGAGCAGGAATCTCGGGTGGTGAACCAAATCGAACTGGATTTATTTCACTTAAACTGGCAGTAGCAGGTATTCTTGTTCCATATATATTCGTCTATTCACCTGAATTGCTTATGCAAGGTACGAACGTGGCGAATATTATTTGGATAACGACCACAGCTGCAATTGGAATTATTGCATTAGGTGCAGCTTTAGAAGGATATTTAATAGAGCATATAAATTGGATTGTACGACTATTTGCTGCTGCAGGAGCGATAACTTTGGTTATTCCAGGCGTGTGGACAGATTTAATTGGATTTAGTTTATTGATGATTGTCATTATTACACAATTGTTTAGCAGGAGAGAAAAGAATCTATCACCGACAACTATTGCAAAATAAAGTCCATTCTTCTTTATTGCTTAATAGATATTTTCGTGAAAGGTGTTCATGATGAGGAATAATATATGTAGACAGAATAGCTGGAATCTTTTGTTTGACAAAGAGAACTTCCGAAAGATTAGTAGTATTTTAATAGCAATTTCTATCTTTTTATTGCTGTTTTTTGGATTACCAGATACATTTGCTCACTCTGCTAGATTAATGACTGCTATTGTTAGCTTTGGAGTAACGTTATGGGCACTTGAACCGATTCCAATGGGATCGACAGCATTATTAATCCTCATCATGATGTTGCTATTTAATTTAGCCGATACAGAAGTTGTCTTTAGTGGTTTTGCATCACCGGCCACCCACCTTGTTATTGGGGGTATGATGATAGCTAGGGCAGTGAATGAAACAACTCTGATTAAAAGAATCAGTTACTTTATTTTAAAAAAATGGGGAGGAAAAGCTAATGGATTGCTGGGCAGTTTAATACTAGTCCAGCAACTCCAGGCTTTTTTTATACCTTCAACAGCAGTTCGTTCAACGTTGATATTACCGATTTCTTCAATGATCATAGAAACAGTCGGAGCGAAACCCGGGAGCAATTTACGTAAATTGATCATGTTAGGTGTTGCATTTGGTGGAAATATAAGTGGGACTGCAATCATGACTGCAGCTGTTGGAAATATCTTAACGGTGGAACTCCTATATCGTTTTGCTGATATTAAGATAACTTATTTTCAATGGTTTCTTTACACATTTCCCTTATGGTTCGTTCTCATTCCTTCTATTTGGATGCTATTACTTAAGCTGTATCCATTGCCAAAAGAAGAGCAATCTTTTCCAATGGTAAAAAAAGAAATGGAATTAAAGTTGGATAATTTAGGTTCGATGAATAAACGAGAGTGGCAATGTTTAATTACTTTGCTCGTTATTGTAGGGCTATGGATGAGTGAACCTCTTCATGGGATGCATCCTAGTATTCCTGCCTTGTTAGGGGCTGCTGTTATGACATTGCCCGGATTAGGCTGTGCCGAGTGGAAAAATGTCGTCAAAATAAACTTTAATACCATTTTATTATTAAGTGTCACATTGTCTATGGGTTATGTTTTGATGGATACGGGGGCTGTGAAAATTATCAGTACGTATTTAAGTGTTGATTGGCTATTGTCAATGGTGAAAAATCCATTATTTGCCGCAATTTTTATAATTATACTGGCACAAATATTCCATAAAATGATATCTAATGTATCTGCGGCTGTGGTTACCTTGATTCCGATTACAATTAGCGTTGCATCAAACGCAGGTGTTGATCCGCTCGGGATGGCATTTACAGCAGGCGTAACAAGTCTCTATGGATTCATGCTTGTTGTTGAAACGATGCCAAATTTAGTCGTTCATAGTACAGGTTTGATTGCACAACGAGACTTTTTGAAGCCAGGATTCTATGCAACATTGGTAACTATGACTGGAACAATTATCATTGCAGCAACATGGTGGAGGTTTGTCGGATTAATATAATAATTGACTAATCTACCCCTTCTGAGAACAAACGAAAATAACATTAATACCTCTATTTCTCTGCCATTTAGATACTATCAATCTCCGCCCGTGTCACGCCGGGTATTTTTTGAATTCTATTGTAATGAATGAAAAGCTCTTCTGCTCCTTGGTCTATTGTGCATCTTGCTTCGATTTTGTGCCCATCAACATGTCCCTTTAATTTAATATCTTTTACGTCAATAACTAAACTTCGAACTTCCTTGGCTACCGTTGTTAAATCAGAAATATCCTTCACGAACACATGAAGTCTGACTTCTTGCTCTCGTAAAGCATGAGGTCCAATTTTTTGCATAATAAATGGTAAAATAATAACCGTAATAGAGACAAGCACAACAGCTATGCCGACTTCATAAAAGTAGCCTGCTCCAATAGCAATCCCAAATCCTGATGCAGCCCAAACAATGGCAGCGGTTGTCAGTCCGGATATCACGTCATTACTACGTCTAAGAATAACACCTGCGCCAAGAAAACCCACGCCACTAATGATTTGAGCAGCGAGGCGCATCGGGTCTGCACGTATAAAAGATTCTCCATTATGTGTTTCAAAGGCGGCTTCTATAGAAACAATCGTTAATAAACAGCTTGCAACCGATATGACAACGCAAGTCTTTAGGCCTAATGGTTTATGCTTAGCTTCTCTTTCGACACCTAAAATTAATCCGACTAATGCGGCTAAGGATAACTTAATTAACACTAATTGCATTTTGTTCTGCCTCCTTCTTTCTAGGTCTAGGTTCATTGGATTTTAATATTAAATTGACGTGTAAAAAACATTTTATTAGAAACCGCAACCCTATTAAATCAATATATTCACTTTTAAAAATAAAAATAACCATAGCACTCCCCCTGAATGCGATGGCTTCTCTTGTCCGGCTGAAATATTAAGTTTTTTCAAACACCTTCTAATTCTATCGTATTCTAAAGTTGCATGTCAGTCAAGAGACATGTTAGTAGATTTGTCACATAATAGAATAAAAAATATTTTAAACTTTATAGAACTATGGTACACTATAGGTAATCGTTTCCAAAAGGAATATTTCATTAGTTTAAAATGAAGTGTGTTTAGCACTTTTCTTTTTCAAAAGATATTGACACCGCTTACATGGGTTGTTTACTATTAGTTAAGTTTATACTGTTGCATGGAGAAGAGGTGATCCGCAAAAAAGTAGCCTTTATGTAGAGGTGATTTTCTTGTGGATTATTTTAGTTGAAATAAACTCTATGAAAATATGATATTTTACAATTATTTTACGTGGTGTTAAAACATGCTCAATAGCCATTTGCTATAGTTCTCTTGAAAGGTGGCACTTACATAAAGGGGTTGATATGTCGGATAACACTTTAGATCACGTACATAATATAAATCATTTTCAAAATGTAGTTAATAAAGGGGTGTTTTAACCTTGCAAGAGGGAAAGGCGAAAAAGCATAAGAGATCAGGCTACTATAGTGAGAAAAGACAATTTGGAGCAGGAATGGTTTATCTGTTTCCAGCATTACTTTTCTTAGGTGTGTTTCTTTTCTATCCAATGATCAAGACATTTTATTTTAGTTTTTTTGAAGTGACGGGTAGTGGTGAGGTAGGCCAGTTTGTTGGCTGGGACCATTATATTAAACTTGCTCAGTCCGAGGAATTTATGAAAAGCATGAAGGGGACATTTTTATTCGTCCTTTATACAGTACCCGCGGAAATTATCATTGCTTTATTCCTTGCTGTGTTAGCAAGTGAAAAGTTAAGAGGAATTGGATTTTTTAGAACAATCTTTGCTTCGACAATGGGAGTTTCAGTCGCAGCAGGGGCAACCATTTTCTTGTTTCTATTCCACCCATCTTTAGGAGTCTTAAATAATATATTAGAAGTTTTCGGAATCAATGGAATCGAGTGGTTGACCAGTTCAAAATGGGCCTTGTTTGCCGTAGCCATGACCACCGTTTGGATGCACTTGGGAATCAATTTTATTATTCTATTAGGCGGTATCCAGAACGTGTCGCAGGAATTATATGAAAGCGCTGAAATTGATGGGGCGGGTTATTGGCAAAAGCTCTTTAAAATTACCATCCCACTCACGTCACCTGTATTATTTTTCGTATCGATTATCGCTCTGATTGGAGCTTTTCAGACATTTGGACAAATCGACATCCTGACAAGTGGGGGACCGGCTGGATCAACGAATATTATCGTTTACTCGATCTATCAGGAGGCTTTCCATTACGGAAACTTTGGATTTGCTAGTGCGCAGGCGATTATTTTGTTCTTGATTATTCTAGTCGTAACCATCTTTCAGTTTAAATTTGGAGAGAAGAAGGTGCATTACCAATGATAAGAAAATTTATAACTTACACATTGCTTATATTAGCTGCCCTTGTTCTCTTTTTCCCGATTTTATATGCTATATCAGCAAGTTTCATGGAACCGAAAGAAATTTATGCAGGGAAACTCCTTCCTTCATCGATTGATTTCGAGGCTTATAAAGAAGTATTTAACAGTATTCCACTACTCCATTATTTGATAGTTAGTTTTATCATGTCGTTCATGGTCATGGTAGGACAGCTTGTGATTAGTAGTTTATCAGCATTTGCTTTTGTGTTTATCAAGTTCAAGGGAAGAGAGTTAATCTTCTTCATATTTTTAGCTACCATGTTGATCCCTTGGGAAGCGACGATTATTCCAAACTTCCTGACCATCTTGAATTTAAGTTGGATTAATACGTACCAAGGACTAAGCTTTCCGTTTTTCGCCTTACCGTTTGGAATTTTCTTGCTTAGACAGCACTTCATGACGATTCCGACTGAATTATGGGAGTCGGCTCAGATGGATGGCTGTTCACGATTTAAGTTTTACTGGAAATTTGTACTTCCGTTGTCCAAATCATCTTTAAGTGCACTTGGAATATATGGATTTTTGACAGCGTGGAACCAGTACCTCTGGCCATTACTCGTTACAAATGATGACACTGTCAGGACCGTTCAAATTGGTCTAAAGATGCTCATCGCTAACGAAAGTTCGTCATCATGGAACATGGTTATGGCTGCCGTTGTCGCAATTTTACTTCCGACACTTCTCATACTATTCTTTGGTATTAAGCATATTCGAGAAGGTCTTACTGCAGGCGCGCTTAAGGGGTAAAAAATATATTTTCAAAAAAGGAGAATTGACTTATGAAGAAGTTTTGGGGCAGTCTTGTACTTATGCTTTTCCTCATATTAACACTTGCTGCTTGTAGCGGGGATGGAGCAGATTCTTTGGATGATAATAATGATGGTGGAGGAGAAGAAGCGGAAGGAAAAACAAATATTTCTTTCTGGCACGCTATGAGTGGAAGTAATGGGGATGAGCTTGAAGCCATCGTTGATAAATTCAACGATCAATCCGATTCCGTTCATGTCGAAGCTATTTACCAAGGGAGTTATGACGATTCATTAACGAAGCTACGTGCAGTGGGTGGATCAGATGAAGCACCGGCGATTGTACAAGTGTTTGAAATCGGAACAAAGTATATGAGTGAAAGCGGCTTTATTACACCAATGCAAGAATTTATTGATGATGAAGATTTTGACACATCAAATTTAGAGGAGAATATTTTATCTTATTATGAAATTGACGGCGATCTTTATTCTATGCCATTTAATACCTCAAACGCTGTTATGTTCTACAACAAAGACATGTTTGAAAGAGCAGGTCTAGATCCAGAAGATCCACCAAGCTCTTACAGTGAAATGATTGATGCGGCACAGAAAATTAAAGATGAAGAAGATGCTTATGGCTTCACAATGGCGACGATTGGTTGGTTCTTTGAGCAATTAATGGCTAACCAAGGGGCGCTATACTTGGATAATGACAACGGACGTGACGGTGACGCAACAGAAGCACTCGTTAACTCAGAAGAAGGCGTTAAAATCTTTGAATGGTTAAAAGAAATGAACGATGCAGAAATATTTAGAAACTACGGAAGCGACTGGGAAGATCCACGTGGACCTTTCTTTGCTGAACAAGTTGGTATGTACCTAGACTCTACTGCAAACGTTGCGGAAGTCATTAAAAACTCAGACTTTGAAGTTGGTACAGCTTATCTACCAGTAGCAGACGGCGTTGATCCACAAGGTGTTATCGTCGGTGGAGCATCACTTTGGATCACCAACCAAGTTGATGACGAAGATCAAGATGCAGCTTGGGAGTTTGTTAAGTTTATGACAGATGAAGATATTCAAGCTGAATGGGCAGCAGCAACGGGCTATTTTCCAATTACACCCTCAGCTTATGATGTCGATGTGTTAAAGGATGCTTATGAAGAATATCCTCAATACACAACAGCTGTCGATCAACTTGAAGATACAACAGTTGACCCAGCGACTCAAGGTGCATTAACGGAAGTACTTCCTGAAGCACGAAAAATTATCGAAACAGCACTAGGTGAATTGTACGAAGGAAAAGATCCACAAGAAGCTATAGATGACGCAGCTGAAAAAATTACTGAGGCGTTAGATTAAAATTAAGTTGATTTAACTATTTTGCGGGCATCCACATGATATCGATGCCCGCAAATTTAATTTTACAGAGTTTGTTGATATCATTGTAACTGAAAATAGGAAACTCAAGCCATAAATACTAAATGAAGGTAAGGAGAGTTTTTGACGTGGTTTTTAACTTTGCACATAGAGGATCTCTAACCGAGGCTCCGGAAAATACAGTGTCAGCCATGAAAAAGGCATTAGCACATAACCCGGACGGCATTGAACTGGATGTTCAACTCACAAAAGATAAGCAACTTGTCGTTGTTCATGATCATCATTTTAAACGCATGAATGAAAACATTCCTGGAAAAATAAACGAGTACACTTTAGCTGAAATTAAAAAGATTGACATAGGCTCATCATTTTCATATGAATTTGCCGGAGAGTCGCTCGCTACATTGGATGAAATTTTAGAACTTGTGCCGCGTGACGTCTTACTCAATATTGAAATAAAAAACATTCCATTACTGCATGAAGGAATTGAAGAAATTTTACTCAAATGCGTGGATAATCATGATCGGCGCGATAATATAATCGTGTCTTCATTCGACCATATTGCGTTACAAACATTCCAAGGGCTTGCACCTGACATTCCCATCGGACTCTTATTCTATTATCGCTTTATTCGACCATGGGATTATGCAAAAATGACCGGACTGGACATCTACAGTCTTCATCCCAACGGTGTCTATATAACGGAAGAATTAATTGGGTCGATACATGAAGCAGGCTATAAGGTATTTCCTTATACGATTAATAAAGAAGAGGATTACGAGAAATTGGTTGCAGCTGGAGTGGACGGTGTCTTCTCGAACAATCCGAAAATATTTGGAACAAAGAAGTGACAGGAAGAAACCTTGCGTGTGCGCAAGGTTTTTTCTTTGAAGGATGAATACTTCTATAATTCTTTTAGGCTAAAATTAAAAAAACGCGCATCAGCTCATGTTCATACATAAATACTGACCAGGGCGGTGAAGGTATGGATAGTTCAGATACTTTGAATTTGATTGGGAGGGCGAAGATGCAGAACTTGAATGTAAGTCCAACTCGCGCGGAATGAGGTCCAACTCGCGCAGGGTGAGGCCCAACTCGCGCAGGGTGAGGCCCAACTCGCGCGG
>Ga0209487_1000581_pt1 | contig 32783 bp, 24 predicted proteins | sample Poulit2012_FD_187524 | JGI IMG/M metagenome (GOLD analysis project Ga0209487, IMG submission 187524) | Agricultural soil microbial communities from Georgia to study Nitrogen management - Poultry litter 2012 (SPAdes) (version 2) | ecosystem: Environmental > Terrestrial > Soil > Agricultural land...
TGGAAAAGATCATCCAAGAGCGCACTGAGAAATCCGGGATTGGTTTTTCAGCAGCGGTACATGCAAAGTCTGACCGCGGTGTGGGCGAGCTCTTTACCGAGGTCGAACCCGAAGATCTGATTAAGTTTGGCTTGATCCCCGAATTAGTTGGGCGCTTGCCGGTCATTGCTACCTTGCAAGAGCTTGACGAGCACGCTTTGGTGCGCATCCTCAGTGAACCCAAAAATGCCTTGGTCAAACAATTCCAAAAACTCTTTTCACTCGAAGAGGTCGAGCTCGAAGTCGAGCAGGGCGCATTGCAAGCAATGGCTCAGGCGGCTATTGACCGTCGGACTGGGGCACGCGGTTTGCGTTCTATCATTGAAAAAGCATTATTAGAAACCATGTATGAACTACCCTCACTCGAGGGTGTGGTAAAGGTAATCTTGACCGATAAAGCGGTTAAGGGCGAAGAAACTCCCAAACTTGTTTATCATGATGGTAGACAAGAGCCCGCCCCCTCAGGGGATCATGTGGCCGCTTGAGTGCCGGGTAATGGCCATTAAACAGTCGTTTGAATGCAGGCCCTTGAAATTTCCGCATTCGCCACAATCTGTATATTAGAAGCTTGAACTACAAGGGGAAGCTAACCATGCTTCCCCTTGCAGTCTACAGATTATATATAAGGAATGAGTTATGTCTGCGAACCAGATCTTATCTAAGGAACCCATGGAGCTACCTCTATTGCCATTGCGCGATGTGGTCGTGTTCCCCCACATGGTGATTCCGTTATTTGTAGGACGGCCACGCTCAATCAAAGCACTCGAGTTGGCCATGGAAAATGGGAATACCATCCTCCTGGTTGCGCAAAAAACTGCCAGCAAGGAAGACCCCACACCAGAAGACATGTATGAGATCGGCTGTGCAGCCAGCATTTTGCAAATGCTCAAATTGCCAGATGGTACCGTCAAGGTGTTGGTCGAAGGGGTCGAGCGTGCAAAAATTCAACAAGTCGTTGATTCCGATGAACATTTCAGCGGCTTAGCGGTGACCGTCGGTGGTACCGAAATTAGTGCTGCTGAGGCCGAAGCTTTACGTCGCGCTGTGATGGCGCAGTTCGAGCAGTACGTCAAATTAAACAAAAAAATTCCTCAGGAAATCTTGACATCGCTAACCGGCATCGAAGAACCCAGCCGCTTGGCGGATACCATTGCAGCCCATCTGCCGCTCAAGCTCGAGCAAAAACAGGCAATGCTTGAGCAGTTTAATACCGTCGAACGCTTAGAGGCTTTGCTCGAACAGTTAGAGACCGAGATTGATATCTTGCAGGTCGAAAAAAGAATCCGCGGGCGCGTCAAAAAGCAGATGGAAAAAAGCCAGCGCGATTACTACCTTAACGAGCAAGTAAAAGCTATCCAACGCGAGCTAGGCGAGGGTGACGAGGGTGCCGAGTTAGAAGAGCTCGAAGAGCGCGTTAAAAATGCCAAACTGCCCAAAGATGCACGTAAAAAGGCCGAATCTGAGTTAAAGAAACTCAAATTGATGTCGCCGATGTCGGCCGAAGCTACCGTGGTCCGTAATTATTTGGACACGTTGTTAGATTTGCCTTGGCATAAGCGCAGTCGCGTGAGTCGTCAACTAGATAAGGCACAACAAATTTTGGACGAGGACCACTACGGTCTCGAAAAGGTCAAAGAGCGCATTGTTGAGTATTTGGCCGTGCAAAGTCGTGTTAGCAAGGTTAAAGCTCCTATCCTTTGTTTGGTAGGGCCTCCTGGGGTGGGTAAAACTTCATTGGGTCAGTCTGTTGCTCGTGCGACCAATCGAAAATATGTACGCATGGCCTTAGGTGGTGTGCGTGACGAGGCCGAGATTCGTGGTCACCGCCGCACCTATATTGGGTCCATGCCCGGCAAAATTTTGCAAAACATGACGCGTGCTGGCGTGCGGAATCCATTGTTCTTGCTTGATGAAATCGACAAAATGGGTGCTGATTTCCGCGGTGATCCTTCATCAGCATTACTCGAGGTTTTGGATCCCGAGCAAAACCATACTTTCCAGGATCACTACTTAGAAGTGGATTTCGACCTGTCGGATGTCATGTTTGTTGCTACCAGCAACACATTGAATATCCCGCCCGCTCTGTTGGACAGAATGGAGATCATCCGTCTTTCGGGCTACACCGAGGATGAAAAACTCAATATTGCACTCAAGCATTTGTTGCCCAAACAAATGGAAAATAATGGCGTACGCGAGGGCGAGTTAGAGATCACCGAAGATGCTATTCGCGATATTGTGCGTTATTACACTCGTGAGGCTGGAGTCCGTTCTTTAGAGCGTGAAATCGGCAAGATTTGTCGCAAGGTTGTGCATCGCGCATTACTTGACGATGAAAAAGCTAAAGCCAAGGCCGAGTCCGAGGATAAAGACCAAACAGACAGTGCAGAAGCTACAGAAAGTGCAGAAAATACTGAAAAACGGTTTTCTGTCACAGTTACCCGTGATAATTTGAACGACTTTTTGGGTGTACGCCGCCATACCTATGGTGAGGCTAAATCCGAAAATAAAGTCGGACAAGTGACAGGTTTGGCTTGGACCGAAGTCGGTGGTGATTTACTGACCATCGAGGTGGCTGACATGCCAGGCAAAGGACGTGTTCAGCGCACTGGTTCTATCGGTGATGTCATGAAAGAGTCAGTTGAAGCAGCTCGCACCGTTGTTCGTGCACGCTCTCAGCAGTGGAGTATTGCAGATCCGATCTTTGAAAAACGTGATATTCACGTGCACTTCCCAGATGGCGCAACTCCTAAAGACGGTCCTTCTGCAGGGATTGCAGTAACCACGGCCATTGTTTCATCCATGACTGGAATCCCCATTCGAGCTGATGTAGCCATGACGGGTGAAATCACATTGCGTGGCGAGGTCTTAGAGATTGGCGGCCTCAAGGAAAAACTGTTAGCAGCTCAAAGAGGCGGCATCAAAACAGTGTTAATCCCTGAGCAAAACGTCAAAGATCTGGCCGAGATTCCTGATAATGTGAAAAATGCGTTAGAAATAATCCCAGTTCGTTGGATTGAAAAGGTACTAGAGGTTGCTCTAGAAAAAATGCCTACACCGCTATCCGATGAAGAGCTAGAACGGATTACAGCCGAGGCTTTGGCGGCAAGTGCGGCCAAGCGTCCTGATGCAGCAGGCGGCCTAACCAAGCATTAATGAAATTTGGCTAACTAAAAAGAGCCCCTGGGCTGTCAGCCTAGGGGCTCTTTTCATTGGTCACTGATTTAGTTATTTACTGGATTGTGTGCATGTGAGGATGCATCTGAATGTGCATATGGGTGTATCAGCTGTAAACCGAGACTAGGAATTAAGTGCCCAATCGCGAATTAGACCCACGGCAACACCCTCGATTTCGAAATCATCGCCTGGGGCAACATGTATGGGTTGATAGTCTGGGTTCTCAGAATGTAGTTTGATGCGCTGACTGTTTTCATCGACCTCGATGCGTTTGACAGTAACCTCGTCACCTAAGCGGGCGACCACAATCTGTCCGTGGTGGGCATCAGTGGTCTTTTTAACAGCTAGCAGATCGCCCTCGAGGATGCCTGCGTCGCGCATACTAAGTCCGCGCACCCGCAAAAGATAATCGGGTTTGCTTTGGAACATGTGTGCACCAAAGCTGAGCTCTTTTTCTACATGCTCTGCCGCGAGTACTGGGCTGCCAGCAGCGACACGACCAATCACAGCTAGATTTAAATGCTCGGACTGTGGCTGGGCATGAGGCATAGGTGCTGAATCAACCGAGCCGCTACCAACATCTGTGTCCTCAGGTTGGGCTCGATCAGTCAGGCGGATCCCACGTGAGGTGCCTGCAATGAGCTCGATCACGCCTTTGCGTGCCAATGCTTTTAGATGGTCCTCTGCCGCATTAGGAGAACGAAAGCCTAATTTGCGCGCAATTTCTACGCGGGTAGGGGGGTATCCATAAGCAGCAATTTTCTCTTTGATAATATCCAAGATCTGCTGCTGACGCGGGGTGAGTTTGACGGTCATGACTGTGTATCTGCTCAGTAACTGTTTATAATTACAGTTATTGTCGCCAACTTTATTGTATAAAGCAAGCAACTAACACATGCTTTTTATGGCTTTTAGCGATTTATGATATCAGTCCTGTTTCCTTGAACAAAAAGTGTCATAATGGAACGAGGTATTCAACAAGTATTCTTATGAAAGATTTCCAAAAAGGTTTCAAGCAGTTCCCAAATAGCCCGTTTCGTTTGTATCAGCCGTATCCTCCGGCGGGCGATCAACCCAAAGCTATTGATGAGTTGGTCCAAGGCATTGACGATGGTTTGATGCAGCAAACCCTATTAGGGGTGACGGGTTCAGGAAAGACTTATACGATGGCTAATGTCATTGCTAAAACGGGGCGTCCAGCCATTGTGTTGGCCCCCAATAAGACTTTAGCTGCGCAGTTATACGCTGAGATGCGCCAGTTCTTCCCTGAAAACGCTATTGAATACTTCGTTTCTTATTATGATTATTATCAGCCAGAGGCTTATGTGCCGGCTCGTGATTTGTTCATTGAAAAGGATTCTTCTATCAATGAGCACATCGAGCAAATGCGGCTTTCAGCGACTAAGAGCCTGCTTGAGCGTCCAGACACAGTGATTGTAGGTTCTGTATCGTGTATTTATGGGATTGGTAATCCTAGCGATTACCACGCTATGGTACTGACATTGCGCCAAGGCGACATTATGGATCGCCAAGAAATTTTGGCCCGTTTGGTTGCGATGCAGTATGAGCGCAATGATGCAGATTTTGTGCGTGGTGGATTCCGCGTCAGGGGCGAGGTAATCGATGTGTTCCCAGCAGAACACGCGGATTATGCTTTGCGTATCACTCTGTTTGATGATGAGATCGAAAACCTCGAGCTATTTGACCCGTTAACGGGCCAGGTGCAGCAGAAAATACCGCGCTTTACAGTTTTCCCGGGTTCACATTTTGTGACCCCTCGCGACACTGTGCTCAAGGCGATAGAAACCATCAAGGAAGAGCTCCGCGAACGACTTGATGAGCTTTATGCACTGGGCCAACATGCCGAGGCACAACGTCTCGAGCAACGCACGCGTTTTGATCTCGAGATGCTCAATGAATTGGGTTTTTGTAAAGGCATTGAAAACTATTCGCGACATTTCTCGGGTGCTGCACCCGGTGAACCCCCACCCACATTAATAGACTATTTGCCTGCAAATGCTTTGATGTTCATTGACGAGAGTCACGTCACCATGGGGCAGCTGGGCGGGATGTATCGAGGTGACCGTTCACGCAAGCAAACCTTGGTCGAGCACGGCTTTCGATTGCCTTCAGCGCTGGATAACCGCCCTTTAAAGCTTCAAGAATTCGAAGCACGGATGCGTCAAACTGTTTTTGTGTCTGCCACACCTGGACCTTATGAACTCGAGGGATCAGACCAAATCGTCGAGCAGGTGGTCCGTCCTACAGGTTTGGTTGATCCAGCTGTTGAAGTGAGGCCTGCTATGACGCAGGTGGACGACCTGTACGAGCAGTGCGTCATTCGTATCGAGCGCCAAGAACGCGTGCTAGTGACAACACTCACCAAGCGGATGGCCGAAGACTTGACCGAGTATCTCAGTGAAAACGGTCTCAAAGTACGTTATCTGCATTCTGATATTGATACTGTTGAGCGTGTTGAAATTATCCGTGATTTGCGTATAGGCACCTTTGATGTATTGGTTGGTATTAACCTATTGCGCGAAGGCTTGGATATCCCCGAGGTTTCACTGGTGGCCATATTGGATGCCGACAAAGAGGGTTTCTTGCGCTCAGAACGTAGCCTGATACAGACCATCGGGCGCGCTGCACGTAATATACACGGTCAAGCAATTTTATATGCGGATCAAATGACTGATTCAATGCGACGTGCAATAGAAGAGACAGAACGACGTCGCGAGAAACAGCTCGAGTTTAACCAAGAGCATGGAATTACTGCTCGCGGTGTGACCAAAGAGGTTCGGGATCTGATTGATGGTGTGATGCAACGTGCTGATATGCAGGTAGAACCTGACGAATTGCAAGTATCTCCTGAGGTTCTTAGGGATGAAAAACAATTGGCAAAAGAGCTACAAAAACTTGAAAGAAAAATGCTAGAGCACGCTAAAAACCTTGAGTTCGAGCAGGCAGCCCAGGCTCGCGATGCACTAAATAAACTCAAAGATCAGGCCTTATTAAGATAAAAGCTCTTCGGTGTAAGCGAAGTTTTTGTTATACTGGACCAAATTGGTCTTGATTCACCTGATAGTCCTATTTCAGGTTTAATTGAGGCAGAGTGTATTTGTAGTTTGTCCAAAAGCAGTGGGCGTTGCTTTGATTTAAGGAATTTATCATGCGTTTAACGACTAAAGGCCGTTTTGCTGTCACTGCGATGATTGATTTGGCTCTGCGCCAACATAGTGGTCCAGTCACCTTGGCAACAATTAGCGAGCGGCAGAATATCTCGCTATCATATTTGGAGCAGCTATTTGGCAAATTGCGCCGACACAAATTAGTCGACAGCACACGCGGGCCTGGTGGTGGCTACAGCTTGGCTCGCTTAGCCCGGCATATTACTGTGGCCGATATTATTTTTGCGGTAGACGAGCCCATAGATTCAACTTATTGTGGGGGATTAGGCAATTGTGAGATTGGCCCCAACGGTGAGCGCAGCAAATGTATGACTCATGATTTGTGGGCTGCACTGAGCCGCAAAATGGTAGACTTTTTAGACTCTGTATCATTACAGGATTTGGTAGATAAACAAAGGATGCGCTTACTAGAAGAGTCCGTGCGCAATCAGAAAAAAACCAAGCGTCGCCCCGTTAGTGGGGTTGAAGCCATTCAAAAGCGTTCGAGCACTTCGGTGTAACCGTGTCCGCCCAAGCCCCTGATTATTTCATTTCAGGGGCGCTTCAGTATAAAATTAACCTCTGAGTTAACCACTGAATGCAACGCAAGGATTAGACGCTACACATCATGGAAAAAACTAAGATTAGTGACGTTATATATTTAGACTATGCCGCGACTTGTCCTGTGGATGAGCGCGTTGTAGCGCAAATGTTGCCTTGGCTACACGAGAGCTTTGGCAACCCTGCATCCAGCAGTCATGCTTATGGTTGGCAGGCCGAAGAGGCAGTTGAGGCCGCACGCGCCCAGGTGGCCGCCGCTGTCGGTGCCCAGCCACGCGAAATTGTCTGGACATCGGGTGCGACCGAGTCCAATAACTTGGCTATCAAAGGGTACGCACGTGCCCAAGCTCATCGGGGTAAACACATCATTACGGTGGAAACAGAGCACAAGGCGGTTCTGGATACGTGCGCTGCTTTGCAATCAGAGGGCTTCGAGGTGACCTACCTGCCAGTGCAAGAAGATGGTTTAATCCGTCTGCAGGATCTCGAGCAGGCATTTCGACCAGATACCATCCTGGTTTCCATCATGGCCGTTAATAATGAGATTGGCGTGATACAGCCGTTGGCTCAAATCGCACAGATGTGTCACGAGCGTGGTGTGACTTACCATATGGATGCTGTACAGGCGATTGGCAAGATCGATATCGATGTTAGCCAAATCCCAGTCGATATGATTTCATTTTCATCGCACAAGGTTTATGGCCCCAAAGGGGTAGGTGCATTATATGTCCGCCGACGCCCAAAAATGCGGCTCGAGCCACTAATCCACGGCGGTGGTCATGAACGTGGTTTTCGATCTGGGACTTTACCCACACATCAGATTGTTGGTATGGGCGCAGCTTTTGAATTGGCAATGCAGTTACAAAAAGACGAGGTTGACTATATTCGTCAGCTACGTGAACAGCTAATGCAGGGCCTAGCTAATATTCCTGGTATTTATCTCAATGGTTCCTCTACGCATCGTGTGCCGCACAACGTTAATATCAGCGTGGATTACGTGCAGGGAGAGGCCCTATTATTAGCATTACAAAATATAGCGGTCTCCAGTGGTTCTGCATGTTCATCTGCAGTGATGGAGCCTTCCCACGTGATTCGCGCGTTAGGGCGCTCAGATCCTTTGGCGTTTAGTTCTATACGTCTTAGTTTGGGGCGCTTTACGACTGCCGAGCAGGTGGATGCTGCCGTACAGGAACTGAGCACGCAAATCGCACGATTACGCGAGCTGTCCCCACTATGGCATGATGCGATAGCGGCACAAACGCCGATGGCACACTTAGAGCATTCTGTAGTGGGGTAATTTAATGAAAAACGCACAGATTACACGTCGTTTCCATGCCCCAGGTTTTGCAGTTACCGATACTGATTCATCGGGTCAGGATACGCTCAGTTTCAAAGTGGGTGGTGTAGACCAGGGGGCCATCGTGCAAATTTGGCTGCATTGTCACGGGTCGCGTTTGGCTCAGGTACGCTTCAGAGCCTACGGCAGTCCCACACTAATAGCCTTTGCTGATGCCTTGTGTGAGGCTTTAGAGGGGCTATCAATAAACTCACTACATGAGTTCCAACTGATCAGCTTGCAACAGCAATTAGAGCTACCTAATACGGAAATTCATGTGGTGATGTTATTTAATGAGCTTTTACAAGATTTGCAACAAGGCATTTCGGCAGCCGCTGATAACGCCAAGGTGCCTTAAACCATTGATTTTTGGATGCTTCTGTTTCCCACAAACACCGCGGGTCGACTTGCATCACAAGCTGTCAGCCCATACACTATTTAGTAAACGAATTCACTGAGAGGGTTCTATGTCGATTCAACTTACCGATAAAGCAGCTAAACACATCCAGACTCATCTACAAAAGCGTGGATCAGGCATTGGCATGCGTTTAGGCGTGCGCATGACAGGTTGCTCTGGTCTAGAGTATGCGGTTGACTTTGTTGATGAGTTCAACAAAGAGGACCATGTGTTTGAAAATCATGGCATCAAGGTTTTTGTCGATCCCAAGAGCCTACCTTTTGTTGATGGCACCGAGATTGATTACGCCAACGAGGGAATGAGCTCGGGCTTGCGCTTTAAAAACCCTAATGAAAAAGCAGCGTGTGGCTGTGGCGAGTCCTTCACCGTCTAACGCCATGCGCCTTTGGTGACATGGGTGATACCAGGCGCATTGCTCGGATGTCACCGCTAAAACCACTGTAGCAGTGCGTCTAATCCGTTCCCCAAGATTTGCAATAGGGCGATTAGACGCTCAAAAAAATAAGAGACCAGCTGGACGAAATCACTTAATGCAGTCATTTCGTTCAGCTGGTCTTTTTAGTGGATGGAGCATCATGGTAAAGCAGTCATCACTGATGCTGGACACGTATGATTAATCTTCTTTACGTAGGTGAGGAAAGAGGATTACGTCACGGATACTAGGGCTGTCGGTCAGTAACATGACGAGACGGTCTATACCAATACCGCAGCCTCCTGTGGGTGCCATACCGTACTCGAGTGCGCGTATGTAATCAGCGTCGTAGTACATGGCTTCTTCGTCACCTGCGTCCTTGGCCTCGACCTGTGCTTTAAAGCGCGCGGCTTGATCTTCAGGGTCGTTTAATTCCGAAAAACCATTGGCGAGTTCGCGCCCGGCAATAAACAACTCAAAGCGTTCAGTGATGGCGGGGTCTTTATCCGATGCACGTGCCAAGGGAGAAACCTCGGTAGGATAATCAATAATAAATGTAGGCTGCCAGAGTTTTGCCTCGGTGGTTTCTTCGAACAAGGCTAATTGTAGGGCACCTAAACCAGCGTGCATGAATTCAGGGGCGCTAAGATCGACTTTGAATTTCTCTAATTCAGCCCGTAAGAACTGCTCGTCTTTGAGTTGCTCAGGATTGTATTCAGGTGCGTATTTGCAGATGGCCTGTGCAATTGTGAGGCGGTCAAAGGGTTGACTCAGATCGAGGCTGTCGCCTTGGTATTCTAGGGTTGAGGTACCGCATGTACGAACCGCGGTGTCACGAATCAAGCTTTCTGTGAATTGCATGATCCAGTCATAATCTGTATAGGCCGCGTAAAACTCCATCATTGTAAACTCTGGATTATGCCGCGGGCTGACCCCTTCGTTGCGAAAGTTGCGGTTGATTTCAAAAACCCGTTCAAACCCCCCTACGATGAGCCTTTTTAAATACAGCTCGGGCGCCACGCGCATATACATATCCATGTCTAAGGCATTGTGGTGCGTGATAAAGGGTTTGGCGGCTGCACCCCCTGGAATGGGCTGCAGCATCGGGGTTTCAACCTCGAGGAAGCCGTGCTCGCTCATGAGCTGGCGCAAATGCATGATGGCTTGGCTGCGCAGTAAAAAGGTTTTGCGCACATCCTCGTTCATGATGAGATCGACGTAGCGTTGGCGGTAGCGTATTTCTTGATCGGCCAAGCCGTGGAATTTGTCGGGCAGAGGACGCAAAGATTTAGATAACAGTTCGATTTCAGATACTTGTACAGTGAGCTCGCCACGGTTCGTTTTAAACAAAGTCCCTTGGACACCCAAGATATCCCCGATATCCCAGCCCTTGAACTGCTCGTAGCATTCTTCGCCGATTTGGCGTTTATCTAAATAAATTTGAATGCGTCCGCTGCTGTCTTGCAAGGTGGCAAAACTCGCCCGGCCCATGACTCGCTTTAGCATCATGCGGCCAGCAATGGTCACCTGGACTTCCAAGGACCCGAGTTCTTCTTTTTCTTTGTCAGCGTATTGATCCTGTAGTTTTTGGGCCTGCTCGGTAGGTTTAAAGTGATTAGGGTAGGCAGTGCCTTGGCTACGGATGTGACCTAACTTTTCGCGACGTTCGGCGATAAGTTTGTTTTCACTGACGGGGTGAGTATCGTTTTGGGTGCTCATAGGGATAAAACAGAAAGATTAAAGGTGTTGGCGAATATCATCAATGACTTTGGAGCCGAAGCCGTCACTGAGTAAATAATCAACTATGCTACGTGCGGTTTCCGTGGGGGATTGTAACTGCTGTTGCTCGTGGAGTTGTAAAAACCGCTCGATGGGTGGGAACTTGTCTGCGCTGTGGCCGCGAATTGTGCCCTGCATATCGGTATCAATGACACCCGGTGCCAGTGAGACACAACGCAGCTGAGGTTGTTCTTGGTTGAGTACCTGTGCATAGTAATCCATGGCAGCTTTGGTGGCCCCATAGACAGCCCAGCCTGGAACAGGTCCGCGTCCAGCCCCAGAGGATATCAGGAGCATGCGTGCGTCGATGTTCTGTGGCAATGTACTTAATAAGCTCGCGTTGAGCGCTATCACACTGCTGATATTGAGGCGAAACGCCTGATCGATTTGATTGATATCCGTGAGCTGTGTGCATAAACCCATGGGTGTGACTTGCCCGGCATTATGAATCACTGAGAGTTTATTGGGTTGATGCTTTTGCAAAAGAGCCTGGAGCTCGGATTGCAATTGAGTGATTGATGCGGGGTCATGCATATCAGCGCGCAAATTTAGTAATTGATTGCCGCGTTCGCTGGCCGCTTTGATAGGGCAATCGCGGCGCGCGATATTTACGAGCAATTGATTGTCGTATGACACATTAAAATTATCTAATAAGGCGAGTCCTAAACCGGTCGAACCACCGGTAACAATAACAATATGATCCTGTGACATGATTACAGTCCTTGTTTTAGGCTGGCTTCGATAAAGGGGTCTAAGTCACCATCGAGCACTCGTTGCGTGTTAGATATTTCAACATCGGTACGCAAATCTTTAATACGGCTCTGATCCAATACATAAGAGCGGATTTGGTGGCCCCAGGCGACATCGCTTTTAGCGTCTTCTAGTTTTTGTTGTTCAGCCATGCGTTCGCGCATTTCTAATTCATAGAGACGCGATTTGAGCATTTGCATCGCTTCAGCGCGGTTGCGGTGTTGGGAGCGGTCGTTTTGACACTGCACTACGATACCGCTGGGCATGTGTGTGATTCGTACGGCCGAGTCGGTTTTGTTGACGTGCTGACCCCCCGCGCCGCTGGCCCTATAGGTATCCACGCGTAGGTCAGCCGGGTTGATTTCTATCTCAAAGCTATCGTCAATTTCGGGATATACGAAAACACTACTAAAAGAGGTGTGTCTGCCTTGGCCCGAGTCGAAAGGGCTTTTGCGCACTAATCGGTGGACTCCGGTCTCGGTGCGTAGCAAGCCATAAGCGTAATCGCCCTCGACTTTGATGGTGACCGATTTAACACCGGCAACATCACCCTCGGAGTATTCCAAAATCTCGGTTTTAAAATCTTTGTGCTCAGCATAGCGCAAGTATTGTCGTAATAGCATGGATGCCCAGTCCTGGGCCTCGGTCCCGCCGGCGCCAGCCTGAATGTCTATAAAGCAATTCAGTGGGTCAGCTGGATTAGAAAACATGCGACGAAATTCGAGTGCAGCCAGCCGTTCATCCAGTGTCTGTAGGTCTTGGGCGACAGCTGTCAAGATTTCATCATCGCCTTCTAGCTGGCCTAGCTCAAAGAGCTCGCCGGCCTCGTCCAAGCCCTGTTGAATCTCATCAATCTCAAGAACAACGTCTTCGATGCTTTTCTTTTCGCGACCGAGTGCTTGGGCCAGCTCGGGATTACTCCACAAGTCGGGGTTTTCGAATTCAACCAAAATCACTTGTAAACGATTGTGCTTTTCGTCGTAGTCAAAGATACCTCCGTAAATCTGAGCATCGCTCTTGGTACTCTTGGAGGTGAGTTTTGATTTGAGTGCTGCTTTCTAGTTCCATAGCGCTAATATCCGAGTGAGAAGTAACTAACAACAAAGATACAGTGTCTGCATCTGGATGCGGTAATTCATCAAAAAATGCGAGACAGCCAAGTTTAAAACGGACAAAAACATAAGCGCAAGATGGGCTTATGTTTTTGTAATAACTGACCGGTGGGGCGGTTGGATAGGCGTGTTAGCTGCGGCGGGGTCGATCGTTGGACTGATTACGTTTGGGCAGATGACGGTATGTAATCCGACCTTTGGTCAGATCGTAGGGGGACATTTCTAGTGTTACTTTGTCACCCGCAAGAATGCGAATGTGGTGTTTGCGCATACGGCCACCAGAATAAGCGATTACGGCGTGGCCATTATCCAGCACTACACGATAACGAGAATCGGGGAGTACTTCGGTTACTGATCCTTGCATTTCTATCAAGTCTTTAGACATAGGCAAAATCCTCATAAAATGAAACAAAAACTCAAGCTTTATACGTGCACGTACGCCTGCCTGTAATAGGCACCAAGCTGCGTGTAATTGATAGCGGTTTAGGCAATAAATTGCGAGCGGTAAATGATGTAGGCGCGTACACAGTTATATCAGTGTAGCGATGTGATCGTTTTAGGTGTGTTTTTCACTGCACGTATATCCGTATTATTTTAACAAATTGAGCATTTATTGTCCAATTAATAAGGTAAATGCTTGTGTTTTCTCGTGTCAATGTTAGTTTGGGATTTTCCACTGATAAAACCGCCTCGCTGAACATGAACCAAAGACTGACTCCTGCTACGTTTTTGCTCCTTGTAATTCCTACTTTTCTGTGGGCTGGTAACGCAGTGGTGGGCAGGCTAGTCGCTGCATCAATTCCTCCGGTTACGCTTAATTTTTTCCGCTGGTCTTTGGCATTTGTGCTTTTGCTTTTTTTTGCGCGCGAGGTATTAGCGCCCAAAAGCGCATTGTGGAAACACTGGCGCTATTATCTCAAGCTGGGTCTGCTAGGGGTTGGTCTTTATAACGCGCTTCAATATATGGCACTTCACAGTTCGAGCCCGATAAACGTGACTTTAGTGGGCTCTAGCATGCCAATTTGGATGCTAATTATTGGGCGCTTGTTTTTCCATGCAGGCATCAATCTACACCAACTGTTCGGTGCTTTACTGTCGCTGTGTGGGGTTTTGATTATTTTGACCCGTGGGGACTTTGGGCAACTATTGTCATTACAGTTTGTCGCGGGCGATTTGTATATGCTGTTGGCAACGATTGCTTGGGCCTTCTATAGCTGGTTGCTTAGCCTTGCCAAGGATCCGCCCAGCATCAAGGGTAATTGGGCTCGCACGTTATTGGCTCAGGTAGTGTTTGGCGTGTTTTGGTCGGGTTTGTTTGCAGCTGGCGAGTGGGTAGTGATTGATGCAAAAATCGAGTGGAGTCCTTGGTTAGTGCTGGCTATTATTTATGTCGCTGTGGGACCCGCGGTGATTGCTTTTCGCTGCTGGGGTGAGGGCGTTCGACGGATTGGACCTGCGATGGCTGGTTTTTTTGCTAATTTGATTCCTTTATTTGCTGCATTGCTATCGACCATTTTTCTAGGCGAGAGCCCACGTCTATTTCATGCAATTGCTTTTGTGCTTATTGTTGGTGGCATTGTGTATTCCTCGCGCTTTTCCCCAGGCGCTAGGCGCGATTAACCGGGGGGCCCGCCGTGAGGGGCAGTAGACTTCCGTGGGGCTGTCTAATTACAGTAACTACCGCACAAACATACTCAAACCGTGTAGCCATGCTCAACGATTAGTTGCAGCCGTGAACGACCATTCCAGTGGTTTTCATCTAAACGATAAGCAAGTTCTACTTGATTACCTACGGTTTGTGCCTGGTTAAACCAAATGGCCTCAAAAATTTGTCCTTCGCGCTCAAGCGTCAATCTGAGATGTTTGCCTTTTAAAACCCGCTGATTTACGACTTGGAATTGGTCTTGGAAAATAGGCGCTTCAAAACCCGTACCCCAAACAAATTTTTGTAGTAGCTGAGCTGTTTGCAATGTGCAGTAATCTATTTCCAGCGAGTGGTCTGTTTTGATCACGGGATCAAACTCGGTGCGCCCGGTGAACTCTATTACTGCATCTTCAAATGCAGCTTTAAATCCTTCGAACTGGTTGGGGTGAATGCTGAGCCCTGCGGCCATTGCGTGCCCCCCAAATTTTTGGATTAAATCGGGGTGTCGTTTGGAAATTAAATCTAGTGTATCGCGCATATGCACATCAGGAATGGAGCGTGCTGAGCCCTTGAGCTCGTTTTCATTGGCTTGGGCAAAAGCGATAGTAGGGCGCCAATATTTTTCCTTGAGGCGTCCAGCGACTAAGCCGACCACGCCTTGGTGCCAACCAGGTTCGTACACACAAACAGTGGCAGTGGGGTCGAGTTCGGATTGCTGCTCTAAAGCATGTAACGCCTGCTCGTGCATGTTTTGTTCGATGTTGCGACGCTCTTGGTTGATGGTGTCTAGCTCGTGTGCCAAGGCCAGTGCCTCGTCGATATCGTCCGTACATAGGCATTGAATACCCAGGCTCATATCGGCCAAACGACCTGCAGCATTAATTCTTGGGCCGACTGCAAAACCCAAATCAAAACTATGGGCGCGTTGTGGGTCACGGCCAGCCACCTGAAACAATGCCGCAATCCCCGGGCTCATACGTCCAGCGCGTATTTGGTGCAAGCCTTGGGCCACCAAGATGCGGTTATTGGCATCTAGCGGTACGACGTCAGCCACTGTGCCAAGAGCGACCAAATCAGCCAACTGCTCTAAACGTGGCTGCGAGTCGACGTCAAAGGCTCCACGTGCTCTGAGGGTGGCGCGTAGGGCCAGCATTTGGTAAAAGATAACGCCCACGCCGGCCAGGTTTTTGGATGGGAATCCGCAGTCGGGCTGATTAGGGTTGACGATAGCTGCTGCCGCGGGGAGCTCGTCGGCGGGTAGATGGTGGTCTGTAACAATGACCTGTATGCCAGCAGCATTGGCCGCAGCCACACCGCTAACGCTGGCAATCCCATTATCAACGGTCACGATGACATCAGGCTTGCCGTTAGGGTGCTGTAAAGCCAGTTCGACTACCTCGGGTGATAGCCCATAACCAGTCTCAAAACGATCGGGTACTAGAAAATCTACATCAGCCCCCATTTCGTTCAAAGCGCGCAGTCCGACTGCGCAGGCGGTGGCACCATCGCAGTCATAGTCAGCGACAATTAAAATACGATGTTGGTTCTCGATGGCATCGGCCAGTAGCTCGGCAGCATGTTCAATCTGATGTAAATGCGAGGGGGCATACATGTTTGCCCAGCGAAATTGAGCTTCTTTGGCATCAGTCATGCCTCGGGCTGCAAATAAACGCGCTAATAAGGGTGGCAAACCTTGTTCGATGAGTTGTTCAGTAATTTCGGTCGGTGCCGAGCGAGGTTCTAGTTTGGGTTGAGCCAACATGCTTGTCCTGTTTTTTGCTGAGTGAAAATGCGTTGTAGCCAATTACGATGGACAGGGGCATCGCAGACGACATAGCCCTGACTGCCGGTGAAAACCAGCTTTTTGGGTGGTTGCTCTTGCCAGTGGCTATCTAGTTCGGCGAGCTGATGTAGCCATGCCCCCCAATCCTGTTCTCTAAAGCTTTGCTCGAGGCTGCGGTTGATGTTTGGTGTAGGCGTGCTGGGCTGGGTTAATTGATCGGGTGCAGCGCCCCCCATAAGCCATAACCCATTAATCACTGGCCGGCCTTGTTGCTGACGTTTTTGGTTAACAGGGTGCTGGAACCAAATCATTTGAATTTCATTGGCCCATTGGCGCCAAATGCGTCCTTGGGTTGAGGTATCCCACCAGTCTTGGACCGTAGTCTCAAAGACCAACTCTACTGTAGCAGTTTGACTGGGTAATTCCTCTGTGCAGTCGACAGCCCAGTGGGTAGGGCTCAAAGGTGTGAACTCAAAAGGGGTGTCTGCAATATAATCATCCAAGCTTTCTAATAAAGCTGCTGATTCTTGGGTTGTAATATCTAATAAACGAGCAGGTATTAGGCTAGCGCCCTCGCGGCCAGGTGCTAAATGGATGAGCTCGGCAAGCCAGAAATTATTTTTTTCCTTGATTTGCTGCCAAAAACCTTGTTGCAGTGCTAAGATTAGCGCCATACCAGCGCCTAAGGGATGGTCTGATTGGGTCTGAAAGCCGGCCTCTAGTAGCTGAAAGTGTTCGTAGGCGCTGCAGCGTTGACGTAGTGGATCATGGGCAACGCTTTGGCCACGACTACTCGCCAGCCATTGACACAGATTAGGGGCGTGCTCTTGGACAGCAGGCCACAAGGATTGAGCATGCTTGGCAGGAAAAAGACTCCCTATCAGGACTTCTGTCGAGGATGCGGTTTTATCGTTACTCATTACGGTCGATTATATTATGCGGTATGAATTTTGGGTGGGTGTTCGTTATGCCGGATTAGGCAGAAAACGACACAAAGCAGGTCAAGCTGATCGCTTCGTGTCGTTTATTGCCAGCTCGTCAATGATTGGCATCGCATTAGGTGTAGCGGCCCTCATTGTAGTGCTTTCTGTTGTAAATGGCTTTCAAACCCAGGTGCGTGACAAGATGCTTTCAGTCTTGCCTCATGTCGAGCTATTTCTACGTGATAATGCGCAGCACCAGGTATTACAGCATTGGCCTGATATCGCCCAGCGTGCCAAGCAAGACCCCCATGTCCAGGGTGCAGCGCCCTTTGTGTCAGCACAAGGGATGGTTTTACGGGGCAATAATTTGCGTGGAGTTCAGGTCCGGGGCATCGACCCAACCATAGAGGGCGAGGTTTCTGAACTGCCGGCGCAAATGCTGGATGATGGCCTCAATAAATTAAAAGATGGTCAATATGGCATTGTCCTAGGTGCTCAGCTAGCACATGCATTGGGGGTACGTGAGGGCGATCATCTCATGCTTTTAGCGCCACAAGGAGCAGTGAGCCCAGCGGGTTTCAGCCCGCGTATGCGTCAGTTTACGGTCGTTGGTTTATATTCATCCGGGCATTATGAGTACGACTCTGCGTTGGTATTTACTCATGTGGACGATGCTGCGCGTCTGTTTCGGGACAATGCACAAAGCGGGTTGCGCCTGCGCATAGACGATATGCATAAAGCCCCTGAGCGCGCCGCTGCATTGGGCCAGCAGCTGTCTACCTATGGTGTGGTGCGTGATTGGACTCAAAATAACAGGACATGGTTTGCAGCCGTTCAAACTGAAAAGCGCATGCTGTTTTTAATCTTGCTATTGATTGTGACGGTAGCTGCTTTTAATTTGCTTTCATCATTGGTGATGACTGTTAAAGACAAACAGAGCGATATCGCCATCTTACGCAGCCTGGGTGCGACGCCTCGTTCCATTGCTTGGATCTTTCTTATTCAAGGAGCACTTATTGGGGTTGTGGGCACCGGTCTAGGGGTTTTATTTGGTACTTTGTTGGCTTTTAATATAGAAACCGTCGTGCCTTGGATTGAGCGCCTGTTGGGCATTCATTTTTTAGATCCACAAATTTATTTTATTAGTACTTTGCCTTCTAATCCTCAGTGGGCTGATATTATTTTTATTTCTGTTGTGGCTTTATGTTTATCGTTGCTAGCAACCCTGTATCCTAGCTGGCGCGCTTCCAAACTGCAGCCCGCACAGGTCCTGCGCTATGATTAACAGAACAATGAAACCTACGGCATCCCAAAATACTGACATGTCACAAAGTTCGCTCGGTACACCTGAGGGGTCCGATACGCCCGTGTTGGTCGCCCAAGGAGTGAGCAAAGACTTTATAGATGCGGGTAAAACCCTGACGGTGTTGGACGATGTTCATTTGAGTGTTCGCGCTGGCGAAATGGTTGCAATTATGGGCGCATCTGGTTCAGGCAAAAGCACTTTGCTCCATATATTGGGGTTATTGGATCGTCCTACCCGTGGGAGTGTTTTGGTCCGTAATCGAGATACGCATAATATTTCTGAACAGGAACTTAGCGCTCTGAGAAATCAGCACTTTGGGTTTGTTTATCAATTTCACCATCTACTGGCAGAGTTTAATGCAGTAGACAACGTGGCTATGCCGCTAATTATTCGTGGCGAATCGCGTGAACAAGCCCGGCAAGCAGCCCATGATCTCCTGTCTGCTGTAGGTTTGCAGGCGCGCAGTACTCATTTCCCTGGACAGCTATCGGGTGGCGAGCGTCAGCGTGTTGCCATTGCTCGTGCGTTAGTCACGCGTCCTTCCTGTGTGCTTGCAGATGAGCCTACGGGAAATTTGGATGCTGAGACAGCACAAGAGGTCTTCGAAGTACTGCAAACCATGAATAAGCAATTTAAAACAGCTTTTTTACTCGTGACTCATGATCGGTCTTTAGCAGATCGCGCTGCTCATCAATACATGATGCATCAAGGAACTCTAGCGCCTGTTTGATTTTGTCATCTATTTAATATCAGGCTTTGCTACACTTTAGATATGGCCGACATATTAATAGATACCCACTGTCATTTGGACGACCCCGTATTTAGCTCTGATTTTCAGGCTGTGCTTGAGCGCGCCCAAAAATCTTTGGTTGGGCCCATCGTTATTCCTGCAGTAGAGGCTCGCAGCTTTGAGCGTACCATTGCTTGCGCACACTCTTTTGAGCACGGGTATTATGCACTTGGCATACATCCTATGTATGTCCCAAATGCACAAGCTGATGATTTACAAACTCTGGAAGACTATCTACAGCGACATCTCGAGGACCCTCGGCTGGTTGCGGTCGGCGAAATAGGCTTGGATTTTTTTGTCCCAGAATTACGTCAAGAGCCTTTAAAAGAAAAGCAGCTGCACTTTTATCATGAACAATTAAAGCTAGCGCAGCGCTATGAGCTACCCGTTTTATTGCACGTGCGGCGCGCCCAAGATTTAATCTTAAAATATGCACGGCGTTTTCCGCAGGTGACGGGGATAGCCCACGCATTTAATGGTAGTTTTCAACAGGCGGAACGCTTTTTAGATTTTGGTTTTAAATTAGGCATGGGGGGCGCAATGACCTACACACGTGCCCGGCAAATTCGACGGTTGGCTACCGAGCTGCCCATCGGATCGTTTGTGTTAGAGACGGATGCCCCTGATATTCCACCGGCCTGGCTCGAGTCTACCCAAGATCAAGCACCACGCAATGAGCCCTATCATTTACAGCAAATAGCCCAGGTGTTTGCACAATTGCGTCAGATATCCATTACCGAGGCCATTCAACAAACAACGCTCAATGCCCAAGAAATCCTGCCGCGGTTAGGTGTACTTTCATAAGCACACATTGAACTGTGTGAATATACAGGCTACTGTTTTCCTATTGTAAAAACACATAAACGCTCCTTTGTTTGATGCGCTGCGCTAAGCTGTGAGCATGACAAAAGGGGCGTTTTTTTATGCATTTGGTTTTGGGGTGTTATTGGGAATAGGCGGTTTGCACCAGTTGCCCCAGATTTCTCTTGCGCTGGTGGCTTTGGGCAGCGCGCTTTTTATTTTGACGGCATTATGCGCTGTTTTTTTAAACAGTATCCCATCTTGGTGTCGCTGGTTTTTGGTCTTCGTGTGTGGTTTTGGATTGGCTTGGGCGGTGGCGGGTGCACAGATCTACACTAGGCTGCAGCAACAATTACCCGCCGCAGAGGAAGACCGTATTTTTAGGCTCCAAGTACAGGTAGAGACCTTGCCCGAAGTGCGTGAGCGCAGTATGCAATTTATTGGGCGTGTGATTGCTGCCCGTCCTAATAATGTCCCTGATACGGTGCAGGTGCGTTGGTTTGCGCCTGATTGGGCAGGACCATATCAATTACCCGAACCTTATGAGTTTCCATCTGTGCGGCCTGGTGAAATTTGGCAGATCACCGCTGTCCTACGTACACCTTATGGTGCGCAGAACCCTTATGGTTTTGATTCAGAGCAGTTTGCATTTTCCCAAGGGGTGCGTGCTTTAGCGACAGTACGTGCAAACCCCGAACGATTAGCAGCAGCGGGTCAGAACAATGTGCCTGCGTTATGGCTGGATGAACGATCAGTGGTTGCGGGGCAGCCCTTTGGATTTTCTTGGTTGGCTTGGGCGCAGCAATGGCGTGCGCATTTAAAAGACGCGATGATGCCTTTACTCAGAGATCATTATTGGGGAAAAGTAATTCTGGCTTTGACCATAGGTGATCGCTCCGAATTTACAGATGAAGACTGGGAGCTATTTAATCGTGCCGGGTTGACTCATCTCATATCGATTAGTGGTACGCACATTACTTTGGTGGCTGGCAGTATGGGGGCGCTGACTCTGGGCTTGTTGCGGCGCCTGCCTTGGGCGCGTGAGCATTTATTGGCTAAGCAACCTGCATCTTTATGGGCAGGTGGGGTAACTTTATTGGTGGCGGCCTTATACAGTGCAGTGGCCGGTTGGGGGGTTCCCGCACGACGCAGCTTCTTTATGCTGGGCATTATTATCGTGGGTTATCTCAGTCGCATTTCGCTTAGTATTGGTCAATTGTTATTGCTGGCTGCCGTGGTGATTGTGCTCTTTGATCCATGGGCGATGTTATCCACGGGGTATTGGCTGTCTTTTGGTGCCGTAGCGACTTTGTTGGCCTGTGATGCTTGGTCCGGCGAAGATTTGCTGCGCAGCCAGCGCCCTGGCTTACGGCGTCGTTTGCAGTTGCTTTATCAGTTTGTACTTTGGCAAGCGGTCATAACAGTTTTGTTATGGCCTTTGTTGGTGTGGTTTTTTGCTGAGTTTTCTGTGGCATCCGTCATTTCAAATTTATACGCCATTACGATGCTAGGTACAGTGGCCACGCCTCTGTCACTACTGTTTGCACTTTGCGCAACGATTTTTGAGCATGGATGGCTGACACAGGTTTTGATGCAGCTATCTTTATGGTTGATTGAATGGACGATGCGCCCCACTGAGTGGTTAGTGGCTGGTGCGTGGGCTGCACTCGAGGCCACACGGCCACCGTTATGGGTGGTGTTGGCCAGTTTTGTGGGTTTGTCGGTGGCGATGGCGCCGCGTTTTTGGTCTGGGCAGCGTTGGTTTTGGTTGGCGGTGTTACCTGTTTTGTTTTGGCCGCAGCACCGTTTACAAGCAGGCGAATGGGCCATGGACGTACTCGACGTAGGACAGGGGCTGGCCGTGGTTATCCAGACTCGGGATCACGCCTTTGTTTATGATGTAGGCCGGCGTAGCAGTCCTTTGCATGATGAAGGGCAGCGGACCGTTCTACCTCATTTACAGGCTTTGGGAATAAAGCAGTTGGAGGGCATCATAATTAGCCATGCCGATCTAGATCATATTGGGGGTCTGCGTAGCGTTTTGGAAAGTATGCCTGTGCATCATTTATACGGCAGCTTTCCCTTTTTATCATGGTGGCAAGTAGAAAATAGGCGTCTGCGAAATGATTTAATATTTGCAGATGAGCAGCCCGCGCTGAAATTTTGCCGACAAGGGTTAGAATGGGAATTAGACGGTGTGCGTTTTCGGTTTTTATGGCCGTTGACGCCCTTGACCGACATCGGGGTCAATAGCGCTCAGCGCAACGCATCTAGTTGTGTGTTAGAGATCTCAGGAGCCCATGACCGTGTACTGCTGTTAGGCGACATCAATGCCGAGGAAGAACGGCATATGTACCGTCAGGGTTGGTTACGCAAGCAATCGGTGGTAGTGGTTGCTCATCATGGGTCTCGCCATGCCTCAGGGCCCGAGTTAGTGACAGCTACTCAGCCTTGCTATGCTGTGGCTGGGGTTGGATGGTGGAATCGTTTTGGCCACCCACATCCTGATACGTCAAAGATCTGGTCACAGGAAAAAATCGCATTATTAAATACCCGTGATTGGGGCGCAGTACGGTTTATTTCACGTGCCTCTGGGTTGTCGTGGCGTGCACAACGTTGGCATCAACGACGTTATTGGCACCATCCTCAGGGGGTTCAACCTAATACGGCGCTACGGCAACATCTAAATTTTGGTGCTGAGCGCTGTGCTCGATCATAGGCTTATCTAATGGTCAGTGCGCAGAGATAATCTCAAGTACGTTACAATAGACAGTTTTAAACCCATGGAGCAAATTTATGGCTGATTCTAGCGCACCAGAGCAATCACCCAGATTAGATTATGTATTGTGCACAAACCCAAAAGGCTGGCATCGTATGGCGTTTTGGGAGTGGGGTGACGCGGATAATGATCACATTATGTTGTGTGTGCATGGGCTAACGCGCAATGGCCGTGACTTTGATGCGCTCGCACAGCGTTTTAGCGATCGTTATCGGGTGATTTGTCCAGATATGGCCGGCCGTGGTCAATCGGATTGGTTTGATGATCCCGATCTTTATAATTTTGCTCAATATGTAGGCGATATTGCGACCTTGATAGCGCGCTTGCAACCGCGTCGTATTACATGGGTCGGTACTTCTATGGGGGGGCTGATTTCCCTTTCCTTTGTTTATATGCTCATGCAGGTAGCACGCGGTCCTCTGCAGGTTACAGGCCTGGATGCATTGTCCCCAGAATGGCTCAGGCAAAAAACACTGCCCCTAGATAGGTTGGTGTTAAATGATATTGGCCCCGAGCTTGCCTTGGGTGGTCTGAAAACTATCGCATCCTATGTCGAGCAGGTGCCCACCTTTGATACCTTTGAGCAGGCAGAGAACTTTGCTCGTGAGCACTGGACTGGCTTTGGTCTAGAAACTGACGAGCAGTGGGCGGCTTATACGCGTCATTATTATGTGCAAACAAATGAGGGGTGGCAGCCTCATTATGATCCAGCCATTATTCGAGCTTTTGTGCGTGGTCTGGATTACCCCATGGATGAGAGCCAAAAGTTTTTATGGTCGGTATATGCAGGCTTGAGTATTCCTACTTTGGTGCTGCGTGGGCAGCATTCGGATTTATTGACCAAAGATACCTATGAGCGCATGCTGGCCGAGAAACCTCTAGCACAAGGCCACGAGGTGCAGCGAGCCGGTCATGCCCCAAGTTTACTGTTTGATGATGAGCTACAGCTCATTGAGGATTTCCTCAGCGCGTAGAGCATCACAAACATGCGGTTTGAGCCCTGCTTACAGTCTCTGTGATCGGGGCCATGCCGCATTCAGTTGAGATTTTCTATGCTAAATGTTGATTTACATTCCCATTCTACTGTTTCAGATGGCACCCTCAGCCCCGAAGAGGTGGCCCAACGTGCACATGCACATGGCGTGGATGTGTGGGCGTTGACCGACCACGATGAGGTTGAGGGCTTGGCACCCGCGCAAAAGGCCGCTGAGTCTTTGGGTATTCAGTTTATACCTGGGGTCGAGGTCTCTGTGACATGGTTAGATAGAACCGTTCATATTGTGGGTTTGGGCATCGATTATTCCAATCCCGATTTAATACAGGCACTATCCAAGGTGCGACAAGGGCGAACTTTGCGTGCACAACGTATGGGCGAACGCTTAAAAGAGTTAGGCATCGAGGGTGCTTACGAAGGGGCTTTATCCTATGCGACCAATCCGGAACTTGTCAGTCGTACTCATTTTGCTCGTTTTTTAGTTGATCATGGTCACAGTAAAAACATGAAAGAGGTTTTTCGCCGTTATTTAGGTGACAATAAAGCTGCTGACGTTCCCATGCAGTGGGCGACACTCGAAGAGTCAGTGCAGTGGATTAACGACGCCGGCGGTAAAGCAGTGATTGCTCATCCGGGCCGTTATAAATTTACTGAGCAACAATTTGATTTGCTTTATCAGCAGTTCAAAGAAATGGGTGGCGTGGGTATCGAGGTAGTGACAGGCAGTCATCCTGAGCGCGAGTATGCACACTTTGCGGCAGTAGCACGCCGTTTTGGTTTTGAGGCCTCTTGTGGTTCTGATTTTCACTGGCCACGACAGGGGCGTATGGATATTGGCAAGGCGCCTCCCTTGCCACGTGGTTTGACCCCAGTGTGGCATGATTGGGTTCTCTAGGAGTTTGTGATGAGTAAAGCTTTTGTAAACGAAGACGCCCAGGATTACGATGACGACGTAGCAGTCGAGGCCATCAAATTACCCAAGGGCACTAAAAACTATATCACCATCCAGGGCTACCATCAGTTGCGGGGCGAGTTACGCCATTTGCTCGATACCGAGCGTCCACAGGTGGTAGAAACTGTTAGCTGGGCAGCATCGAATGGTGACCGGTCTGAAAATGGTGATTATATTTATGGCAAGAAACGATTGCGCGAGATTGATCGCCGATTGCGTTTTTTGACCAAACGTTTAGAAATTGCCGAGGTGGTAGATGCAGCTCTGCAGCCTAATCGAGACCAGGTGTTTTTTGGAGCCACGGTAACCTTTATTAATACCGATGACGAAGAGCGTACGGTGACTATTGTCGGTGTCGATGAGGCAGATCCATTAAATGGCAAGATCAGTTGGATTTCTCCAGCGGCACGCGCATTGCTGGGTGCACACGAGGGTGATAGCGTGACTTTACGTACTCCCGCGGGTGTGGATGAGCTTGAAATACTCGAGGTCCAATACCCTGATGAACCTTTTCAGCCCCCACAAGATTAGTAATACTGACTTTTTAGCAACATGTATTCACTAACGAGCCCAGCTTTAGCGCTAAAATGCTGCTTGAGCTTGGCTCTTTTTAAATTCCATTCGTCCGTTTATCCTTTTCAGACCTATCTTCATTCAATATCGTGACCAGCATCAAAATTCTCCCCGGCACCCTTCAATATTCAACTGTCCAAGAGCAGCGTATCATTCAACACTGTCAGGCACTGGATTTGCCCGTGGCAAATGTTCAAGTATTTGCCGAGTATTTTATCGAGACCGATACGGCAGAAATTCCGACGGCCCAGTGGCAACGATTGCAAGCTTTACTCAACCAAGATCAAAACGGCTTTGAGCCCCAGAAAATCGATAAAAATGCCATCCAAATGCGTGTTATTCCACGTTTGGGCAGTATTTCTCCATGGTCGAGCAAGGCAATGGAGATTATTAAAAATTGCGGTATCAAACATGTACAGCGTGTTGAGCGTGGCCTGCGATTTGTTTTTACCTTGGAAAGGGGGTGGCTCAAAGGAACCCGTATAAGTCCCGAGCAGCAAAAGCAGTTGGCCGGGCTTATCCACGACCGAATGACTGAAACGGTGGTCGATGTGGATTTTGATGGGCAGCGACTATTTGCACCGCGGACGCGTCCGACCATGGTGAGTGTGGATGTGCTCGAACAAGGTCGGGCAGCCTTGGTAGAGGCTAATGAACAAATGGGGTTAGCGCTTTCCGAGGATGAGATTGATTATTTAGTCGCGGCATTTAAAGAAAAAGGGCGTAATCCACACGATATTGAGCTAATTATGTTTGCTCAGGCCAATAGCGAGCATTGTCGACACAAAATATTTAATGCTAGTTGGGTCATTGATGGTCAGGCTCAAGACAAATCCCTGTTTGATATGATCCGCGACACCCATGCGGCGCAGCCCGAACGTACTGTAGTGGCTTATGCTGATAATGCAGCAATCATGCAAGGGGGCGAGGCCGAGATTTTTTATCCTAGCTTGGATGAAACGCGCTGGGCCGAGTATCACGCAGAAAAACGTGTGATGCATACTCTGATGAAAGTCGAGACCCATAATCATCCCACTGCTATTTCTCCTTTTCCAGGCGCAGCTACTGGTGCTGGGGGTGAAATTCGGGACGAGGGGGCGACAGGAAAAGGCGCAGGTCCCAAAGCAGGCTTGACTGGGTTTACAGTTTCTCATGTGTGTATTCCCAATGCCGAACAGCCCTGGGAGCACAGTGCTATCGGTTTTCCGTCACGCATGGCTAATGCCTATCAGGTGCTCCAAGAGGCACCTATCGGGGGTGCTAGTTTTAATAACGAATTTGGACGCCCCAATGTACTGGGTTATTTGCGTAGCTTTGAGCAACAGGTGGGCGATGTTTATTGGGGTTACCACAAACCCATCATGATTGCTGGGGGGTTAGGTGCCATTGATGACCAACAAACCCATAAAGATCCTTTGCCTGTGGGGGCGCTGTTAATCCAACTAGGTGGCCCAGGAATGCGGATCGGCATGGGGGGTGGGGCGACTTCCAGTGTGACCGCTGGGGTTAGCGCCGAAGAATTAGACTTTGATTCGGTGCAACGTGGTAATCCAGAAATGCAACGCCGTGCCCAAGAGGTCATCGATCGCTGCTGGCAGCTAGGCGGGCAAAACCCTGTGTTGGCAATCCATGATGTGGGTGCCGGGGGATTGTCTAATGCTTTCCCCGAGTTAGTTGATGATGCACAGCGAGGTGCAATTTTTGAATTGTCCTTGGTGCCCGTTGATGAAGAGGGGCTGTCCTTTGCAGAGATATGGTGCAATGAATCCCAAGAGCGCTATGTGCTCGCAATCTTGCCCAACGATCTAGAGCGGTTCAAAGCAATTGCCGAGCGAGAGCGTTGCCCATGGGCGGTCGTAGGTGTGGCCACAGAAGAGCGTCAACTGCGAGTGACCTGGGGGGTAGATTTACCGGACGGTATTGCTGCCCAAGCAAAGCCCCCATACGAGCCCGACCCCGTGGATATGTCTTTGGATTTACTGCTGGGCAAGGCACCTGGTATGGTCCGTGATGTTACCCGTGGAGAACCTATTAAACTGCAACCTGATTGGACGATCGTCGAGTTAACGGACGCGATGGAGCGCGTCCTGAGTCATCCTACAGTGGCAAGCAAAAGTTTTGCCATAACCATTGGTGATCGTAATGCCGGCGGTTTGGTAGCACAGGATCAAATGGTGGGGCCTTGGCAGGTGCCTGTAGCAAACAGCGCAGTGACACTCGCAGATTTTCAGACAGTGCGCGGCGAGGCCATGGCAATGGGCGAGCGCAGCCCCGTGGCTATTTATAACCCCCCTGCGTCAGGGCGATTAGCTGTTGCCGAGGCACTAACTAATCTTATTTCCGCTGACGTCAAAGATTTTCGTGATATCAAACTATCAGCTAATTGGATGGCTGCCTGTGGCGGCGATGCTCAAGACGCTGCTTTGTACGACACTGTTCAGGCAGTCAGCCAGTGGTGCCAAGAGCTCGGCCTATCCATTCCTGTGGGCAAAGACTCTTTGTCTATGCGCACTAACTGGAGCCAAGACCGCCAAGATTTCGAGGTGATTTCTCCGGTGTCATTGGTGGTAACAGCCTTTGCCCAAGTTGCAGATGTACGTCAAACATTAACGCCAGCTTTATGCACTGACCAAGGTGACAGTGTGCTGATCCTGATTGACTTAGGCCAGGGTCAACAGCGCATGGCTGGTTCGGTACTGAGCCTGGTCTATGACCAAGCAGGCGGGCAAACACCTGATATTGATGATGCGCAATTATTGCTCAAGTATTGCCAAGCCATCCGAGCTCTGAATGACCAAGGTCTCATCTGGGCCTATCACGATCGTTCTGATGGTGGGCTGTTAGCAACGGTGGCCGAGATGGCATTTGCAGGGCGCACTGGGGTCGCTTTGAATATCGATATGCTAACCATTGATCCTTATAGCCAAGACTGGGGTGATTATAAAATTCGCCCTGAGCAGGTCGAAGTGCAACGGGATGAACACACGATCACCGCGCTCTTTAACGAAGAGCTGGGTGGTGTGATTCAGGTCCCCGCTGACAAACGAGATCATGTAATGCAGCAACTACGCGAATGGGGCTTATCACAACATAGTCATGTGATAGGTGCGCACAGCGACAGCGATCTATTCACGATTTTCCGTGACGGTAGCTTTATCTATAGACAACCATGGACAGAGCTTTCTAAACATTGGGCTCGTTTCAGCTATGAGATGTCCCGCCGTAGGGACAATCCCGAGACAGCCCAAGCAGAATACGAGCTATGGCAGCAGGCTGACTTACCCGGGTTATCCGTTGATGTTGACTTTAATCCACAAGAAAACATTGCGGCACCCTATATAAATGCTGGTGCCCGCCCACGAGTTGCAGTGCTTAGAGACCAAGGCATTGGTAGTCAAGCAGAAATGGCATGGGCCTTTGACCAAGCCGGTTTCCAAGCGGTTGATGTGCCCATGACTGATTTACTAACGGGCCGCCAACAGCTAGCAGATTTCAAGGGCTTGGTAGCAGTAGGTGGCTTTAGCTATGGGGATGTACTAGGTGCAGGGCAAGGATGGGCCAAATCGATCTTGTATAACGCTATGCTAAGCGATCAATTCGAGGCCTTTTTCCAGCGCAATGATAGTTTTACTTTGGGTATTAGTAATGGCTGTCAGATGCTCACGCATTTGCAATCAATTATCCCCGGCGCAGAACATTGGCCGGCGTTTAGTGAAAATATTTCACAAGCATATGAGGCCCGATTGGTGATGGTTAATGTTGAGAATTCACCGTCTATATTTTTACAAGGATTCCAAGGGGCTCGGTTACCTGTTGTCGTCTCACATGCTGCTGGGCGCGCAGATTTTGAATACCAAGGCAGCCTCGATCATGCTCATATAGCCCTCAGATACGCGGATGGGCAGGGCAAGGCGACTGAACACTACCCATTTAATCCTTGCGGCAGTCCTCAGGGAATTGCAGGGCTAAGTAATGATGACGGGCGCATTACCTTGTTAATGCCACATCCCGAGCGCAGCATACGTAACGTGATGCTGTCTTGGGCGCCAAAACGCTGGGGGGCAGCAGATGAGGGCGGAGCACAACGTGCAGATGGTGGTCTGACCCCATGGATGCGCTTTTTTTACAACGCGCGACTCTGGATTGATTAAAAGTTTTCGCGTATAATCTTGTTTTGGCTGGAGCGAATACAATGCACTTAGTACAGAAAGCACTAACATTCGACGACGTCTTGTTAGTGCCTGCTTATTCTGAAGTCCTTCCTCACGAAACCAATCTTCAGTCTCAATTCACGCGCGATATTCAGCTAAATATCCCCCTTGTTTCTGCAGCTATGGATACGGTTACCGAGTCCAAGCTTGCCATTGCCATGGCACGCGAAGGTGGAATCGGGGTGATCCATAAAAACATGAGTATCGACAGTCAGGCCAGCGAAGTTTCACGCGTCAAAAGGCACGAGTTTGGCATCGTGATTGACCCAGTGACTGTATCGCCTGATATGACAGTACGCGATGCGATTGAGCTACAAAAACAACACGGTATTTCTGGTCTACCTGTAGTTCAAGGCAATGAGCTCGTGGGTATTGTGACCAACCGCGATTTGCGCTTCGAAGAGCGCTTGGACCTACCCCTACACAAGGTCATGACCCCCAAAGACCGTCTGGTCACCATGCGCGAAGGGGCCACCCTGGAACAGGCGCAGTCCTTGATGCATGAGCATCGCCTAGAACGCGTACTGATAGTGAATGATGACTTTCAATTGCGCGGCTTGGCAACGGTCAAAGATATTCTCAAAAGCACCGAACACCCCCGTGCCTCTAAAGATCAGTTTGGTCAATTACGTGTAGCCGCCGCAGTTGGTGTAGCCGGGGATACCGAGGCCCGTGTAGATGCGCTGGTCAAAGTAGGTGTCGACGCTATTGTTGTGGATACTGCGCATGGTCACACCAAGGGTGTCATTGATCGGGTGCGCTGGATCAAAGAAAATTATCCTGCTGTCCAAGTGATTGGCGGCAATATTGCTACAGGCGATGCTGCACGTGCACTCTACGAGGTAGGCGCTGATGCGGTCAAGGTCGGTATCGGCCCTGGTTCTATTTGCACAACACGTGTAATCGCTGGGGTAGGCATGCCGCAGGTATCTGCCATTGACGATGTTTCCAAGGCTCTCAAAGGTACTGGCGTTCCACTGATCGCTGATGGTGGTATACGCTTTTCTGGTGATGTCGCCAAGGCTCTAGCCGCAGGGGCATCTACCTGCATGATGGGCGGTATGTTTGCAGGTACCGAAGAGGCCCCCGGCGAGGTTGTCCTATACAAAGGCCGTTCCTATAAAGCGTATCGCGGTATGGGCAGTATTGGTGCCATGGTGGATGGGTCTGCTGACCGTTATTTCCAAGAATCCGGCAGCAGCGCCGATAAGCTCGTCCCCGAGGGGATCGAGGGCCGCGTGCCCTACAAAGGCAGTGTTATTGCTATTATTCATCAGCTTACTGGTGGTGTACGCGCATCAATGGGTTATTGCGGTGCGGGTGATATTCCAACCTGGCATGACAATGCTAAATTCATCGAGGTGACCGCTGCCGGCTACCGCGAGTCGCACGTTCACGATGTTCAAATCAGCAAAGAGGCGCCCAACTATCGCGTAGGTTAGAGATAGGGGTTAGCTTTTAAATTTAGGGCTGGTAACGGGTTTAGATGGCTTGGCCACATTCTTCGTTGCCAGCCTTTTTGTTTTAGGCCTTAATAGGGCAAAAATACTCAAAGGCATGGGATGATATGACTGTCGAACAGCATCAAAGCATTGCAATTTTAGATTTTGGATCGCAATTCACGCAATTAATAGCGCGGCGCATTCGCGAGGCTGGGGTTTATTGTGAAATATTGCCAGGAACAACATCCGTCCAGAAAATCCAAGCTCTACCGCAGTTAAAGGGAATCATACTTTCTGGCAGCCATGCCTCTGTTTATGATAGCGATGCCCCAAAATTAGACACTGCTATTTTTGATCTAGCTTTACCTATCTTGGGGATCTGTTATGGGATGCAGCTAATCGCCCAACATTTTGGAGGCCATTGCGAGGGCAGTCAAAATCGAGAGTTTGGTTCTGCGACTGTGCGGGCACGTGGTCATACTCCGCTGTTGGATGGTATCCAAGATGAGCGCAATGAACAGGGGCATGGGTTACTGCATGTCTGGATGAGTCACGGAGATCAGGTCACTGAGTTGCCCAATGACTTTGTGTTGATGGCGTCTACATCTACTTGCCCGATCGCTGGTATTGCCAATAAAGAGCGCCATATCTATGGTGTTCAATTTCACCCCGAGGTCACACATACCATCCAAGGAGCGCAAATTTTACGCCGTTTTGTGGTAGATATTTGTGGTTGTGCTGGCGATTGGACCATGCCTAATTTCGTAGAAGAGCGCATCAAGGAAATCCGCAGTCTAGTGGGTGATGAGCAGGTCATATTAGGGCTTTCTGGCGGGGTAGATTCATCGGTTGCAGCTTTATTAATCCATCGTGCGATTGGTGACCAATTGACCTGTGTTTTTGTGGATCATGGTTTGTTGCGTCTTAATGAAGCACAAGAGGTCATGGCTCAGTTTGGTGAGCACTTTGGCATGAATATTATCCATGTAGATGCCAGTGAGCGATTGTTTTTGCAGTTAGAAGGCATACAAGATCCAGAAGAAAAGCGCAAAATAATTGGTGGGCTTTTTGTTGATGTATTCCAAGAGGAAGCACAAAAACTGACCGATGCACGCTGGTTAGCCCAAGGTACGATTTATCCTGATGTCATTGAATCTGTAAACACCCAAACTGGCAAAGGGGGGGTCAAATCTCATCACAACGTGGGGGGCCTGCCAGAAACACTGAATCTAAAGTTATTAGAACCGCTGCGCGAACTATTTAAAGACGAGGTACGCCATTTGGGTATTGAGCTGGGTCTGCCCGCAGAAATGGTGTATCGCCATCCGTTTCCTGGTCCTGGGTTAGGAGTGCGGATCCTAGGTGAGGTTAAACGCGAATATGCCGAACTATTACGACGTGCAGATGCCATTTTTATAGAAGAACTGCGTCAGGCTATTGATGAGGACAGCGGCCGCAGCTGGTATGACCTGACATCGCAGGCTTTTACCGTCTTTTTACCTGTTAAAAGCGTAGGGGTCATGGGAGATGCACGCACCTATGAGTATGTGGTATCGCTACGAGCAGTGCAAACAATAGATTTTATGACAGCAGATTGGGCTCCTTTACCGCATGAGCTTTTAAAGAAAGTATCAAGCCGAATCATTAATGAAGTGCGGGGTATTAATAGAGTGGTTTATGATGTTTCGAGCAAACCGCCCGCAACAATAGAGTGGGAATGATTCCGCGTCTGGCACAGCCAGGCACCTGATGGCATGAAATGCCGCTAAGCCCGCGTAATTGCGGGCTTTTTTTTGTTTGTGTTTGGCACGATCTGGCAACGGGAGGAAGCGCCAA
>Ga0209487_1000582_pt1 | contig 32778 bp, 31 predicted proteins | sample Poulit2012_FD_187524 | JGI IMG/M metagenome (GOLD analysis project Ga0209487, IMG submission 187524) | Agricultural soil microbial communities from Georgia to study Nitrogen management - Poultry litter 2012 (SPAdes) (version 2) | ecosystem: Environmental > Terrestrial > Soil > Agricultural land...
TCGTGAAACCGAAAAATGTGATGCCCGTTCATGGCGAAATGCGCCACCTGATCGCCAACGGCCGCATCGCGGAAGCCACTGGGGTGCCAAAAGACAACGTCATTATCACCACCGATGGTGGGGTAGTGGACCTAGCAAATGGGGTTGCAAGACAGGTAGGCCAACTCACCTCCGAATACGTATACGTCGACGGACGCTCGATCGGCGACGTGACCGAGGACGATCTCAAAGACCGTCAGGTGCTGGGCGAGGAAGGATTCATCACCGTGATCGCTGTGATTGATCGCGATACTCGAACCGTCATCTCGGGCCCAGAAATTCACTCGCGCGGGGTCGCCGAAGATGAAGGCGTCTTCGACGCCATCAAACCCAAAATTATCAAGACCCTGGACGAGGCGGCTGCATCGAATAAAGAACACACCAAACATCAGCTGCAGCAAATGATGCGACGCACCCTGGGATCCTGGGTCGCACGCAAACTCCGTCGGCGCTCCATGATCGTGCCGATCATCATTGAAGCGTAAAAATTTTGCACCACCCTCGCTGCGATGTGACCTTATTTTGGCAAAAGCGGTAGCCTAGGGAATATGGCGACACGTACTTCCCCAAACCGTTCGTCCAAGAAGAAGTCTAATTCGAAAGCGAAAAAGACCTCGAAGACGACGGAAGAAACCCCATATCATGTTACGGAGACCACCCAGCCGTGGGTGGTCCGAGCGGTGACACGATTTTGGTCTGCGCTTGCCACGCCTTTTGGGGGTGCAGTGCGCAAAATGGGCCGAGATGTCATCATCCCAGTTGAAGAACGGCGCGACGGAACAGGATTCTTCGTGCTCATCCTGGCCGTGATTATTGCCTGGACCTTCTGGTGGGCCCCGGCCAGTGAACCCATCGTCGGTTCAATCATCTTCCATATCGTTGCGGGCACCTTCGGATGGTTTTCGCTGTTGCTGCCGCTGGTCCTGGGGATCATCGCAGTTCGCTTCTTCCGTTTCCCACAGGCCCACAGTGCTAACGGCAGAATTTTCTTTGGCCTGGTATTCGCCACCATTGCCGGCTCAGGCATCAGCCAGCTTGTCTTCAACAATCCCTCAATGGGTGCCGCCATGGAAGACAAACTTACCTCTGGCGGAGTCCTGGGCTATCTAGTGGTTGACCCGCTGGCTACGCTCGTGACGCCCATACCAGTGTGGATTTTGATGGTCGCAATCGCCTTCTTTTCACTGTTGGTCGTCACGGCCACCCCGGTCGGGCAAATCCCGGCTCGGCTCACCAGCGCGTATCGTTGGCTTACAGGTCAAGATCTTGAAGATGGCGAAGCAGCTGAGGGCGCAGCGGCGGCCGAACATCAGCGGACCCACAAAGACCACGACCAGTCGTATCTGTATGAACACGATAAGGCTGCCGAGTCTGCTGCCAAGAAACGTCCCGGTTTCTTGGCCCGCCTCTTCGGGCGCAAAGCCCGCGATGAGGATGATAATGTCGACCAGCCCTTGGCCGGTGATGAAGCCTATGCCACAGCAGTCATTGATGACAAGAAGCCTGCAGTCGAAGTCTTAGATGACATAGCCGAAAAACCCTCAGCAGTGCCGCGTCCGGAACACGACCTGCAAACGCGTGTCCTGGACTTTGGCTCGCAATTCAAGGATGGCAAAGAAAACCAAAGTGATTCGGAAGCTGCCGCCACAGGCGAAGACAGCGAAACGCAGACCGAGGCCGCTGCTACTACCGAACCTGCCGTTCGGCCCGGGGTGCGTCGTCCTACCGCAGATGAAATCGCCCTGCAGCAGGCCCGCGAGAACGCTGGCCTGACCGACACCACACCACAGGTCCCGGCAGCAGAGGTCTCCAAACCTCAGACGGATCTACCACCCATCCCTGCGCGCACCGAGCAACTAGAGCTAGACGGGGATGTCACCTACACGCTGCCGAACCTGGAGATGCTGCCCCCAGGTCCGCCACCGAAGCAGCGCACCGAGGTCAATGATCGTGTCGTCGAGGCGCTCGATACCGTTTTCGAACAATTTAAGGTTGATGCGGAAGTCACCGGATTCTCTAGAGGGCCAACGGTGACCCGGTATGAAGTTGAAGTGGCACCTGGCACCAAGGTCGAAAAAGTCACGAACCTGGAGCGCAACATCGCTTACGCAGTGGCCTCAACAGATGTTCGTGTCCTGTCACCCATCCCTGGAAAGTCGGCCATTGGCGTTGAGATACCCAATACGGATAAGGAAATTGTGTCGCTGGGTGATGTGTTGCGTTCCAACGCTGCACGCAAAACCGATCACCCCATGGCCATGGGAGTAGGTAAAGACGTCGAAGGTGGCTACATTATGGCCAACTTGGCCAAAATGCCACACCTGTTGGTTGCTGGTGCTACCGGTGCGGGTAAATCTGCCTTCATCAACTCCATGATTACTTCGATTCTGACCCGAGCTACCCCGGATGATGTCCGCATGGTGCTCGTGGATCCTAAGCGAGTTGAGTTGACCGTATACGAGGGTGTGCCTCACCTCGTGACGCCTATCATCACGGATCCTAAGAAAGCAGCCGAAGCGCTCCAATGGGTTGTCGAAGAAATGGATACCCGCTACGACGATCTAGCAGCATTTGGATATAAGCACATCGACGACTTCAATAAAGCCGTTCGAGCCGGCAAGGTTACCCTCCCGCCGGACTCAAAACGTAAGCTCAAACCATACCCTTACCTGCTAGTCATTATCGACGAGCTGGCGGATCTCATGATGGTCGCACCGAGGGATGTTGAAGACGCCGTCGTGCGCATCACCCAGCTGGCTCGTGCTGCCGGTATTCACCTGGTGCTGGCAACGCAGCGCCCCTCCGTGGACGTGGTGACCGGGCTCATCAAGGCCAACGTGCCATCTCGAATGGCCTTTGCTACCTCCTCGGTGACGGACTCCCGCGTGGTGCTGGATCAACCCGGTGCCGAAAAACTCCTGGGCCAGGGTGACGCCTTATTCTTGCCTATGGGCAAATCCAAGCCCATGCGTGTTCAAGGCGCCTGGGTCAACGAATCAGAGATCCGTGACATCGTTGACCACGTAAAATCTCAGATGCAGGTCCAGTATCGCGACGATGTGATACCCGAGAAACAGTCCAAAGTGATTGACGAAGATATCGGCGACGATCTTGAAGATCTTCTCCAGGCCATTGAGCTCGTTGTGACGTCGCAATTTGGTTCGACCTCAATGTTGCAACGAAAGCTACGGGTCGGGTTCGCGCGGGCTGGTCGATTGATGGACCTGATGGAATCGCGCGGTGTCGTGGGACCCTCAGAAGGCTCAAAAGCCCGAGATGTTCTGGTCAAGCCCGAGGACCTGCCCGAAATCATCGCTAACATAAAAGGCGAAGACGTTCCTGCGGCTGCAGACTCGCAGCCAGAGGCACCGACTGAACCGTACGACACCCCTATCGAAATTGATCACCCCGATTACGATGATCCAACTGATGAAAGCGAATCTGAAGACGCATGGCAGTTAACCGGCCGGTAAGCGCGTGGAATCTTCCGAATGTGCTTACCACCATTCGGATACTGCTTGTCCCATTCTTTATCTGGGCGTTGTGGGAGTCTGGCACCTTCGGTGAACAATCCCTGGCAGCTCGTTGGATTGCTGTGGCGCTATTTGCCGTGGCGATGTATACCGACAAACTCGATGGCGACATTGCCAGGGCGCGCGAGATCGTGACCGATTTCGGCAAGATTGCCGATCCGATAGCCGATAAGCTCCTCACCGGAGCTGCTTGGATCACCATGTCGTTATTGGGCGAAATATGGTGGTGGATCACGATTGTGATTCTGTTACGCGAGTGGGGTATTACCGTCATGCGCCTGATGATGCTTCGGACTCGTGTGTTGCCAGCTAGCCGCGGTGGCAAGATCAAGACCGTGCTCCAGACAGCGGCAATACTCGTACTCCTGCTACCGTTGGCTGATTTCGTAGGACAATGGTGGCTGTGGTTTGGATGGACACTAGTCATGGCCGCCTTGATCGTCACGCTGGTCACTGGTCTCGACTACGTCATCAAGGCCATTCGGGCGCCCAAAGAAGAACCTCAGCCTGAACAATGAATGAGGCGGATTATCAATGCCCCGTCAAAGTGTGGAAGAAATTGTTGCGCAGTTAACGCAGCAAGAATTGACGATTGCCACTGCAGAGTCGCTGACCGCTGGGATGCTCAGTTCCGCAATTGCGGATGTGCCCGGTGCCTCTGCCGTATTACAGGGCGGAGTCGTGGCATATAACAACAGCATTAAGCACCGCGTTCTGGGTGTTTCAGCCGATACCTTGGCCGCCCGTGGAGCGGTCGATGCCGAAACTGCGAAGCAAATGGCAGCCGGCGTCCGCCAACGGTTTAACGCCGACCTAGGCGTCTCGACTACAGGAGTCGCCGGACCGGATCCCTCTGAAGGCAAAGCCGTGGGCATTGTGTTCATTGCCTTGTCGACCTCGAACTCTACGGCTGCGAAATTACTTCGCTTTGACGGCAGCCGAGCCCACATTCGCAAGTCGACAGTAGCGGCTAGCATCCAGCTCGTGGCAGAATGGCTTGAACAACATAACCCGAAAAGATAACTCCATCGCGACGAAGCTCTGTCACTCACCATCGAAAAACGTGTTGTTTATCACAAGATGACGTGTTTTGGAAGATATTTCGAAGAAATTGTTCCTTCCGGGAACAAATTCGACAACACGTGTGTTGTGTAATGGTGGAAGGTCTTAGAATTCCGCGCTAGACAGCCGGGGTTCAGTATTTATACAGGAGATGGTGGTTAATTATGATGAGAGAACCGGTTGTTGTAAATGGCGTAACCCGCTGGCTGAAAGCTGGCGAGAACCTCAGCCAGCAAAACGAAACCAAGGAGCCCACCATGCCCGTGCTGCGTGAAGAAATTGGCTACGTCCTGCGTGACGTTCGCCAGCGCCAGGGCCGTACCCTGCGCGAAGTATCGCACGATGCACGCGTTTCTTTGGGCTACCTTTCCGAAGTAGAACGCGGACAGAAGGAAGCCTCCTCCGAATTGCTCAGCGCTATCACCGCAGCATTGGATATTCCACTGTCGGTTATGCTTCGTGAAGTATCGGATCGTATTGCTGTCGAAGAAGCAGTCCAGATTCCTGACACTATTCCAGCAGAACTGGCTCATCGTTACGCACAACAGCAACAGCAGCAGGGCCACGGATACAAACGTGGTGACCGTCTAGCAAACCGCTAGTTCACCTGCGACGTTTCTAAGCTTTGAATCAGGCCGCAAGCCTCTTAAACTACCATTGAGGCTTGCGGCCTTATCCATGTGCAAGCGATGCGAAGGACAGCGACATGAGAGAATCGCGTTTCTGGGTGTTGTTGGAGGACGAATTCGGTCCTGCCAACGCAGGAGTCATCGCGACGTCACTAGAATTGCCGGGTTTGAACACGACCGCTCAAACCGCACTCTCAAACGGGGTGTCGCCTAGAACAGTCTGGACGGCTATCTGTGATCTGCACGGAATCCCGGCCGAGCGACGATTAGGCAAAGATAAAGCGCCTCGCGACACCGGTACTATCTAAGGGCAACCGCCACGCGATGCGAAGTTCACGAAACGCTACTGAGTTTGTAGAATTGTCCACAAGTCGCCACAATGGTGCTTTGCTCCGACGCCGATTTCCACAGGTTGACCACCGTGGCTTATCGTGTCCGCGCGGGATCATACACTTGGGGCAGGTAGCAAGCTTGTAGGCTTGCGATTATCAATCAAGGAGTACACGCTATGTCTTCAAATTCAAACCGCGAAAAAGCACTTGACGCAGCACTTGCCCAAATTGACAAGAGCTACGGTAAAGGCTCCATTATGCGCCTGGGGGACGAAGTTCGGGCGCCCATCGAGGTGATTCCGACCGGATCGGTAGCCCTAGACATTGCATTAGGCATCGGCGGTCTGCCACGTGGTCGTGTCGTAGAGATCTATGGACCTGAGTCATCTGGTAAGACCACGGTAGCCCTGCACGCAGTTGCTGAAGCACAACGGAAAGGTGGAATTGCCGCCTTTATTGATGCTGAACACGCTCTTGATCCTGAATACGCTAAGAAGCTGGGCGTTGACACGGATGCGTTGTTAGTTTCTCAACCAGATACTGGCGAACAAGCGCTGGAAATCATGGACATGCTTATCGGTTCTGGTGCCCTTGACGTTGTGGTCATCGACTCTGTAGCGGCGCTTGTGCCGAGAGCCGAAATCGAAGGCGAAATGGGTGACTCCCATGTCGGGTTGCAGGCACGTTTAATGTCTCAAGCTTTGCGTAAGATCACCGGTCGGTTGGCGCAGTCGAAGACCACAGCAATTTTCATTAACCAGCTCCGTGAAAAAGTAGGCGTGTTCTTTGGCTCTCCAGAGACCACCACTGGTGGTAAAGCGCTGAAATTCTACGCATCGGTACGTATCGATATCCGACGCATCGAAACCCTCAAAGAGGCCGGGAACCCGGTTGGGAACCGGACGCGCGCCAAGATCGTCAAGAATAAGATGGCTCCTCCATTCAAACAGGCAGAGTTCGACATTCTGTACGGCGAGGGTATTTCGCGTGAAGGCGGACTACTGGACATGGGAGTCGAACATAGTATCGTACGTAAATCTGGCGCATGGTACACCTACGACGGGGACCAGCTGGGTCAGGGCAAAGAAAATTCACGCCGATTCCTCAAAGATAACCCGGATCTGGCCACCGAAATCGAAGATCGCATTAAGGCCACATTGGGCATCGGCAGTGACAAATCTGAAGAAGATGAGGACGATGTCGAATTGAAAGCGGTCAAGGACGCCTAGGTCTTGATGGCTCAGCAAGATTCAGCTAGCTCCGATCAGCATCAAACCGCGAGAAACATAGTTCTACGCCAACTGGCAGCCGCGCCGAAAACACGGCACCAGTTGGCTGAGAAACTCGCTGAGCGTCACATTCCAGAGGATGTGATCCAGGCTGTCCTGGATCGTTTCGAAGAGGTCGAACTTATCGATGATGCCGCTTATGCGGAAATGTGGGTGCGCTCCCGTCATCGATCAAAGGGCCTCGCTCGCCGAGCCATTAGTATGGAACTGAAGCAGCGCGGTATTGAGGAACATGAAGCTGCGATAGCCCTAGAGCAGATATCGGACGAAGACGAGTGGGCCAAGGCCAGCGAGCTTGTTCATAAAAAACTGTCGCGTACGACCATCCCAACTTCAACTGATCCCGCGGATCGCAAAGAACGCGATAGAATAGTGCGACGTTTGGTAAGCATGCTTTCCAGAAAGGGCTATGCATCAAACATAGCGTTTAGCGTTGTAACTGACGCGTTGAACGAAGAAAACCTTGACGATCTAGACGAATGAAAAAGAGCACCGTGACAGAAGCCGTAGCTGATATTGCAACACCGCGCTCATATGAAATCCGCACGTTCGGATGTCAAATGAATGTGCATGACTCGGAGCGAATCTCTGGTCTATTAGAAACCAACGGGTACACTCCCGCGCAAGAAGACCAGACACCAGATCTCGTCGTGTTCAATACCTGCGCAGTGCGAGAAAACGCGGCAAACAAATTATATGGTCACCTTGGCAATTTGAAAGAAACCAAGGAAGCCCACCCTGGAATGCAAATTGCTGTAGGTGGCTGCTTAGCGCAAAAAGACCAAGACACGATTGTGGAGCGGGCTCCCTGGGTTGATGTTGTCTTTGGTACTCATAACATTGGTTCGCTGCCGGTGCTGCTGAACCGTTCACGACATAACAATGAAGCGCAAGTTGAGTTACTTGAGGCCCTCGAGACGTTCCCCTCGACGCTTCCCACGAAACGGGACTCAACGTACTCGGGTTGGGTCTCCATATCAGTGGGTTGTAATAACACTTGCACCTTCTGTATCGTGCCGTCACTTCGCGGCAAAGAAAAAGATCGCCGGCCGGGGGATATCCTCGCAGAGGTCCAGGCGTTGGTGGATAACGGCGCCGTTGAAGTCACGTTACTGGGGCAGAATGTCAATACCTACGGAGTCGAATTTCGAGATCGTCAAGCGTTTTCGAAACTACTACGCGCTACCGGAGAGATCGACGGGCTTGAACGCGTTCGTTTCACGAGTCCTCACCCAGCATCCTTTACGGACGACGTCATAGATGCGATGGCAGAGACACCGAATGTTATGCCGCAGCTACATATGCCGTTGCAGTCAGGATCGGACACGATCCTCAAAGCCATGCGACGCTCGTATCGTTCCAAACGTTTCTTAGGCATTTTGGATAAAGTTCGTGAGCGTATCCCGCACGCCGCTGTAACAACAGACATCATTGTCGGATTCCCAGGCGAGACGGAAGAAGATTTTCAACAGACACTTGATGTAGTCGAAGCTTCTAGATTCTCAATGGCCTACACCTTCCAGTATTCGCCCCGTGAAGGTACACCAGCTGCCGAAATGGAAGATCAGATCCCTAAAGAAGTCGTCCAAGAACGATTTGAGCGACTGGTCGCGCTACAAGATCGGATCGCTGCCGAAGAAGCAGCAAAACTCGTGGGCACACGTCAAGAGTTGTTGGTGACCAACGATCCGGGAAGCCGCGGGCAAGAAACGGGGCGTCTAACGGGTCGAGCACCGGATAACCGCCTAGTCCACTTTAGTATCCCGGAGGGCGCTGCAACGCCACGTCCTGGCGACTTTGTCACTGTGCCCATCACTGAATCGCATCCGTACCACTTGATCTCCGATGCCGCAGATGTTCACGAGTACCATGTGCGTCGTTCGGCTGCGGGTGACGCTTGGGATAGGGCACAGGCCGACTCCTGCGGAACAGGAACGGGGTCCGCCTCGGGTGGGGTGAACCTGGGGCTTCCGACTCTTCGTATCGGTGCCAACTGACCGGCCGATTGTAGCGCTAGTGGGGGCTACCGCTACAGGAAAGACCGCGCTGTCCGTGTCCCTTGCCAAAGTACTTTCTGGCGAAGTTATCAATGCCGACTCGATGCAGTTTTATCGCGGCATGAATATAGGAACAGCCAAAGCCACCATGGCAGAACGCCAAGGCGTTACGCACCATCTGCTGGATATCTATGACCTCCACGTCGAGGCGAGTGTGGCAGAGTTCCAGCAGCTAGCTCGCCACAAGGTGACTGAGATTCGCGCCCGAGATCATGCTCCGATATTGACTGGTGGTTCTGGCCTTTACGTACGTGCGGTTTTGGATACGCTGGAGTTTCCGCCAACGGATCCGGAACTCCGACAGGCACTTACAGCGCACGTAGCGGCTCACGGTACTGAGGAACTAGTGGCCGAGCTTCAACAAGTTGATCCAGACTCAGTGCGACGTCTTCATGATGACCGCCGTATCATTCGTGCTGTCGAGGTGTACCGTTTGACCGGGCGACCATTTAGCTCGTTCATGCCCAAGCGTGAATATCATCCTGATATCCCACCGGTGCTCCAGATCGGTCTCCGCATCGACCGCGCCGTGCTCCATGAACGTATTGCCGCACGAGTGCATCAGATGATGGAAGATGGTTGGCTCGACGAAGTCCAACGCCTCAAAGAGCAAGGATTAGCACAAGCACCAACGGCTTCCCGAGCCATTGGCTACCGGCAAATGTTAGAGTATCTGGCCGGGAATATGACCAAAGCCGAGGCGATTGACTCGACCATTGTGGCTACCAGACGCTTTGCACGTCGTCAAGAAACGTGGTTCAAAGCTGATCCTAGAGTCCACTGGATCGATGCTGAATCTGAACATGCCGAAGAACAAATCATCTCGCTTCTCAAATCCCACCTAGGCTGAAGTTATGAGCTTTGCACAGCCCCTCGGTCACCACCCCCTCCGTGAGGCCCTTGTAGGTTGGCGATTCGTCAAGACCACCGGGCCAGCAGGGGACTGGATCGTCTTCTACCATGCCACCGCCACTCTGGAGCTGACCCAAGAGGAAGTCATTACACTATCGGACCGTTACCGTGGTGTCGGCGGGACAGGAGTCGTGGTGGTAACCGGGGCACACCAGACGGCGGATAAGACAGTGGAACGACATCAGCTTGTCGCATGGCGAGCCGATGGTACAGGTGTCGATGATATGACTGAACCCGCCCGAGCGGCGACTAGTGTCATGGCTGCGCTAGGCATCATCGATACCCAAGGGACAAGCCATCATGTTTTTCAGACCGATTTCGGTATTCTGACTACTGTTTACACTCCGGCATATATTGGCGTGGATATCGGCCAATGGTCCTACGCGGCCCCGGAAATAGCACAGGCAGCTGGTTCTGATGCACTTGTAATGACAGCCGGACTCACTGATCCACGACCGGGTCTAAGCATTCGACTTCACCGGACTCACATTTCGATTGCCGTAGAAACGCTTGACGAACTCGAAGCGATTGACCTGAGCCAACAACCCTCTGTCGAGCCTGTCCTGGAAGCACCCACCAGTATAAATTTTGTGGTACCTGAAGAGCCTCTTATCGACAGTGGCATGGGTCAGCTGAGGATTCGGCACTACAACGACATCGGCGATAATTCCGATGTAGCCTCAGCAGCTGCGGCAGCGGCGGTAGCCTTCCAGAATTGGGCTGGTATACGTCAGCTTGCTCTCTGGAAGGTTCAGACCCCAACCGGGGAAGTGGTGGTACAGCTCCATGAACACAATAGGCTGTCAACATTTACCACGATGTCAGCAGTGTTTTTTGGTAACTTCTAGAACCGCTCGATTCGAAGCACACGAAAACCTTTAGCTGTTGCAGCGCGGCTCGCGGTGAACTCGCCTGGATATTCAGACTCCAACATGGATGATATCCATGGCAGCAAGGAATCAGCACCCAACTTTTTTGCTACCACTAACCATGCCTGACCGCCAGGATTTAAAGTCGGAAGCCAGCGAGACAATATCTCGTGCAGTGCAGCTTTTCCAATACGGATCGGTGGGTTCGACCAGATCAGATCGAACCGACGATGTATTGCAACCTCGTCAGGGTGCTGTACGTCTACATTACTTAGCCCAAGTCGAGTAGCATTCGCTCTCGTCAAGTCAGCTGCACGCTCGTTGACTTCAACGGCGGTTACCTGGGCCTGAGGCGCCAATAGCCCTAACGTCAAAGCGATAGGACCCCATCCTGAACCAAGATCGAGAAAATTACCCGTGACCGGTGGGTTCGGCACAGTGTCTAATAACACCCGGGTACCTCGGTCTAGCCCGTCAGGCGAAAAAATGCCGCCGGCTGTTTCAACGCGCACAGGTTTGCCAGCTAATTGAACCTCAATGACCTGGCGTTGGCTATCCCCGGAGGGGGTTGCAGAAAAATAATGCTCATTCATCGTGTCTGCAGTCTAATGGGTTGCACAGTATGCGAAGTGCTCGAACTCGGAGATGGAATACCCCACCTACAAAAAGCGTTGTTCCACATAGATGATTCCCGACAAAATTGCCACATCTAAACGCTGTAAAACCTACTACCGTAGGCAACCAAGCGACAAATATGAAATACTACTACATAAGGAATGCAGCCTCTGAACAAGGAGAAAATGGTCACACAGCACGAACCCACTGATCCTCAGGTTGATCAGCAAGTCAAAGCGCTGATCGATCGAATCTTATCCGCCGATGATGCGAAACCAACGCATACCAGTGCCGTCCACGACTACGCGCCGAAAGGTGCGCAGGCGTTAGACGATGGAGGGTCAAACCACACTGCATTCGACGGCGACCAGCTCGACCTTGAGCAGCGCCATGCACTACGTCGTGTACCCGGGTTATCCACAGAGCTCGACGATGTGACCGAAGTCGAATATCGTCAGCTGAGACTCGAGCAAGTAGTGCTCGCTGGGCTCTGGACTGAAGGCACTCTCGCCGAAGCTGAACATTCGCTTCAAGAGCTTGCTGCCTTAGCCCATACTGCGGGTTCAACAGTACTTGATGGCATCATTCAACGACGCCATGCACCGGATCCCGCAACATTTCTGGGCAAGGGTAAAGCCCAACAACTTGCCACCATCGTTCGTGAACACGGTGCAGATACCGTCATTATTGACACGGAGTTGGCGCCATCGCAGCGGCGTGGCCTTGAAGACGTGGTAGGCGTCAAAGTCATTGACCGCACCGCGTTAATTCTCGATATTTTTGCCCAGCATGCTCAATCCAAAGAGGGTAAGGCTCAAGTGGAGCTAGCACAGCTGGAATACCTGCTGCCGCGACTTCGTGGTTGGGGTGAATCGATGTCACGTCAGGCCGGTGGTCAGGCCGCCGGTGGTGCGGGAATCGGCTCGCGAGGTCCCGGTGAAACGAAGATTGAATTGGATCGACGCCGTATTCGCGACCGGATGGCAAAGCTCCGTCGCGATATCAAGCACATGGAGAACGCTCGCCGTACCAAACGTGCCCGTCGTCGTCGAAACCAAATACCTTCGGTAGCCATTGCAGGTTATACCAACGCAGGTAAATCGTCGTTGCTCAACCGCCTCACCAAAGCAGGTGTGTTGGTTGAAAACGCCTTATTTGCCACTCTAGACCCGACAGTGCGAGCAGCCGAAACCGCCGACGGGGTGACGTATACCCTCTCGGATACAGTCGGTTTCGTACGTCAATTACCAACGCAGCTCGTTGAGGCTTTCCGGTCAACTTTGGAAGAAGTCGATGAAGCCGACCTGATCTTGCACGTGGTCGATGCTTCCCATCCGGAACCAGAAGCGCAAATTCAAGCTGTACATCAGGTCTTCGGTGACACTGATATTGCAGACATTCAAGAGCTGATCGTGTTCAATAAAGCCGATACTGCTGATGAACTTGTCCTTGCGAGACTACGCCGCCGGTACCCGAATGCCGTGATAGTTTCAGCTGCCACCGGTGAAGGTTTTGCAGAGCTTGAACAAGCCATCGCTGAGCGTCTACCGCGGCCAAGTGTCCATATGGACCTGTTGGTGCCATATACCGACGGAGACGTTGTCCACCGGTTACACTCGGATGACACCGAAATTCTGGCGGAAACCTATGAGCCAGAAGGTACGGCTATGACCGTACTGGTATACCCAGAGGATAAGGACCATTACCTAAGCTATGTCCGGTAACTCACCGGTAGATACCGCAACAGCCAGCCAAGCGCAAACTCAAGTGACCGCATGGCTGGCTGATGTTGTTGATGCACTTGGCGGTCAAACTCGGCCCGGCCAACAGCTCATGGCCGCTGAGGTCGCCGAGGCATTGGAAACCGGCACCCATCTATTGGTCCAAGCTGGCACCGGTACCGGGAAGTCCTTAGCCTATCTCATCCCAGCCGTTGACTATGCGCTCAGCAGCGAATCGCCTGTCATCATCGCTACCGCCACATTGGCGCTCCAAAGTCAGATTATCAATCGCGACCTCCCTCGCCTTTTGGAAACTCTCACCCCGGAGCTTCCCCGCTCCGTTGATGTCGCCTTGTTAAAAGGCAGGGCAAACTATGTGTGTAAACACAAACTTCACGGGGCAGCAGCGACCGAAGATGACAGCCTTTTTGGCAGCACCGATGTTACCGGCCAACCGCTGTCGCAGTTGGGAGCAGAGGTCATGCGGCTTCGCCAGTGGGCTGAAGAAACAGATACAGGTGACCGAGATGATCTTAAGCCTGGTGTCACTGATGAGGCGTGGCGACAGGTATCAGTCACCTCTCGTGAATGCATAGGCGCCTCCAAGTGTCCATTTGCCGACGAATGCTTTTCTGAACTCGCTCGTGAAGCTGCAGGTGAAGCAGACCTGGTCATCACCAATCATGCCATGTTAGCTATCGCAGCATTCGAAGACCTCAACATCATGCCCGAAGCCGAGGCAATCATCATCGACGAAGCACATGAACTGACCGATCGAGTCACCTCGGCTGTGACCATGCATTTGTCGGGACCGATGATCCGCTCAGTAGCGAAACAAGCCAGGCAAGAAGCAGCCGTGGCAGCTTCAGAGCTCACTGACGCTGCAGCGGCCTTCGAGGCAGCGTTCGTGCCAGCGCCGTCCGGTTGGTTCGCCCAAGGGCTCGATGAGCAACAACTCAACGCGCTAGAAACGGTACGGAATGCCACTCGCGAAATGATGAGTGACCTGAAGGGGTCTGGCAGCGCCGATACGGAAGACTCGCAACGTCAACTCGTCAAGAACCGGTTAACAGAGATTCTTGAAACTACCGAACAACTCATAACAGCCGGGTCCCAGCCACAAGGCAGCACGGTAGTGTGGGCGACGCGCCCGTCGCATTTCGAACCAGGGCAAGGATGGACCGAGGCAGACCCCGACGCTGCTCCCTTGCTGTACGCCGCGCCCCTATCCATCGCTGGAAAATTCCATGACAAGCTTCTGAAAGAGTCCACCACGATTTTGACGTCTGCCACGTTGACCGTGGGTGGACGTTTTGATGCCATCACAGGAGACCTGGGCTTTAGCCTCAACGGTGGCACGAAATACAAAACTTTAGATGTTGGAAGCCCTTTCGACTACCCGAAACAAGGCATCCTCTACGTTGCCGATGATCTGCCGAAGCCAGGGCCACAACCTTCGGCCCAGTCCCATGAGCGACTTGAACAGCTACTGCAAGCCTCCCAGGGAGGAGCGCTTTGTTTATTCTCATCCAAAAGTGCCGCTACGTCTGCAGCTCATGAGATGCGTGCGCGGTTCGGTGACCGGCTGAACATCCTTCTTCAGGGTGAATCCACCCTATCGGGGCTTATCGAAGAATTTACCGACGATCCCAAGGCGTGTTTATTTGGCACCTTGACCCTGTGGCAGGGCGTTGATGTCCCAGGAGACGCCCTACGGTTGGTCACGATTGACCGGATACCCTTTCCCCGCCCAGATGACCCTCTGTCCTCAGCGCGTGCACGTCATATCAGTCAACGCGGTGGCAATGGATTCATGGCCGTATCCGCCACCCATGCTGCAGTCCGGATGGCACAGGGAGCGGGTCGGTTGATTCGCACTACCTCCGATCGAGGCGTGGTCGCCGTACTTGATTCACGATTAGCGACGGCCGGCTATGGTGGATTCCTCCGTGCCTCTATGCCAGATTTTTGGTCGACACGCTCCTTAGATCAGGTCCTGCAGAGCCTGACAAGACTGTCCGCTGAACTGCACACGAGCGCTGGGAAGTCAGTGACTCGTAAAAAATGATGTCTACATCACCCGGGGCAGTGTAGCTGGGGTCTCCGGTATCGCTACACGACCTCAACACCCTCGTTTTTGCTGAAACGTGGCCTCATAACTCTCACAACCTCGCTATGTATTCCGAAGCGTCGCCTCTCCAGTTGTCACACGAATGCTCAAAATATTCCGTGACCTTCAACACTGGGCCCTAATCTGCCAAAACCCGGTTCGCGCACGGGCGTATCGCGCCAGAAAAAGAGGGAAGCCTAGTAATCCCGCTGGTCGTTTGGCGGGCTTGGTCGCTGCGTTCGACTCACGTGCTGCTTATCATGTCCCACCCAATTGCTTGAATGCCTATGCAACAGTGTGTAGGTCAAGAACAAGAGGTAGGTTTCGATGCGCATTTCCACCAGCCAGGTCCGTCCGGCGAAACTCCAACTTACCCGAAAGGGCCGGTTACTGGCAGCCGGTGTGCTGCTCGTGCTGGTTAGCGGATTAATTGTCTTAGCGTGGGTGCAATTGGTTATGCCACCAGCTATAGCTTCCGATCACCAAATTGAAAACTATCAAGAAATCGTGGTTCAACCTGGCGATACGTTATGGGACATTGCTTCACGAGTCTCGCAAGGAGCAGAACGGGCAAAGGTGCTTGATGAAATCTTGGTTTATAACGATCTCAACTCTTCTGACCTGGAAATAGGCCAAACGCTCTACGTTCCAGTAGCGCATGATTGATCTCGTATTCCTGTGTCACTCGCTGCAGTAGGCGGGACGTCCCAGCTATGCTATTGCCGTGACTAAACAGCAAGAAGAAGCCAAAACATCAGCCCTGGAGGCCCTGCCTCTCCGCGACGATCTCCGTGGTCAAACACCCTACGGTGCTCCACAACTTGCCGTAACGCATCTGCTGAATACCAATGAGAATACTCACCCCGTACCTCAGGTCGTGGTTGATGCCATTGGCGATGCAGTGCATCAGGCTGCTTCTTCTCTGAACCGCTACCCGGATCGTGAATTCACCGAGCTACGCCAACGATTAGCCACCTATTTGGGTCATGGGCTAACCGAAGACAACGTTTGGGCCGCTAACGGGTCCAATGAGGTTTTGCAACAAATTCTGCAAGCCTTCGGTGGGCCTGGTCGAAAGGTGCTCAGCTTTCCACCGACCTATTCGATGTACCCGCTGCTCGCTTCGGGGACAAACACTGAATATATTCATGGTGTACGGGCAGAGGACTTCACGCTCACACCGGAATCGGCAGCACAACAGGTCAAAGAGACGCAGCCCAATATCATTATTTTGTGCTCCCCAAATAATCCGACCGGCACTGCTTTAGAGCTGGAAGTGGTCGAAGCAGTTTATGATGCTGGCAGCGAATTCAACGCCGTCGTCGTCGTAGATGAAGCATACGAAGAGTTCGCGTTGAAGGGGACAAAGTCAGCGCTCACGCTGCTGGAAGGACGCGAGCGCCTGATTATTTCGCGCACGATGTCGAAAGCATTTGCGTTGGCCGGTGCTCGGGTGGGGTATTTGGCCGCGGCACCGCAAGTCACGGACGCACTGCGACTGGTCAGACTTCCGTATCACTTATCGGCCATCACGCAGGCGGCCGCCAATGCCGCACTCCAACACGTTGATGTTTTACTCGGTACCGTTGATCAAATCAAAACTCAACGAGATCGCATCGTCGACGAGCTCCGCAAGATGGGCTTGAAACCAGCTGTATCAGATTCAAACTTCGTCTTCTTCGGGTGGTTTGAAGACGCACACGCAGTCTGGCAGGGATTATTAGACCGCGGAGTGTTGATCCGAGACGTTGGTATTCCGCATCACCTACGTGTCACCGCAGGAACAGAAGAAGAAACCACCGCATTTCTTGTTGCGCTGCGGGAAGTAATGGGGGCCTAAAGTCTCTGGACTGCGCACGGTGCGACTACAATAGAGCTGCACCGCCAACCTCGCCGACAAAGGAGTTTCCAAACCTCTATGGCAGCCGAATTGATCTCTGGTCGCAAAGCGTCGATGAAACGCACGACGTCAGAATCTGATGTGTACGTTGAAGTTGACCTCGACGGTACCGGAACATCGAAGATTTCGACCGGAGTGCCCTTCTATGATCACATGTTGGATGCCCTCAGTCGGCACTCACTCATGGACCTCACCGTCGAAGCTACTGGTGATATCCAGGTCGATGTGCACCATACTGTAGAAGACGTCGCCATTACCCTGGGGGAAGTGTTCAAAGTAGCGCTGGGGGACAAACGCGGTATCCGACGTTACGGTGAAGCAACGATCCCAATGGACGAAGCATTAGCTCGGGCGGTGGTGGATCTCTCCGGCCGCCCATATTTTATCCATGAAGGCGAATCTGAGGCGCAGGTCTATCATCTCATAGGTGGACACTTCACCGGTGCGATGACCCGACACGTCTTTGAGTCATTTACCCATCACGCCGCGATTAACGTCCACGTCGATCTGTTGCGCGGCCGCGACCCCCACCACATCGTGGAAGTGCAATTCAAGGCGCTCGCGCGCGCACTCCGCCAAGCCATCGAACAAGATCCACGCGTTGAGGGCATCCCCTCGACAAAAGGTGCCCTCTAGTGTCAAAGAACACTCCAACGATTGCCATAGCGGATTACGGTATTGGCAACCTGGGTTCCTTAGCCAACGCGCTAGAATACTGCGGTGCCACAGTCATCAAAACCGCTCGTTCTCAGGCCCTTCTCAATGCTGACGGTATGGTCCTGCCAGGCAACGGCGCCTTTGGTGCCAGTAAAAAAGCCATGGAAAAACTGAGCATCCTTCGATGGTTGGGACAACGCGTTGCTGGGGGACGACCCGTTCTCGCCGTATGTGTTGGTCATCAAATTCTGTTCGACAAATCAGAAGAATTTGGTAACCACGAGGGCATGGGTGAATGGCCAGGGACCGTGAAAAAACTTCCCACCACGGCGGTACCCCATATCGGGTGGAGCCATGTCCAGGCCGTCGAAGATAGTCGCCTATTTGCGGGTCTAGATAACGAACGATTCTACTTTTCACATTCTTATGCGGTCCTCGACTGGGAATTTGATCAAGGAAACCCATCGATGCTTCCGCCGCAGGTCTCATGGGCCCATCACGGTGGAAATTTCATCGCAGCCGTCGAAAACGGCCCTTTATCCGGAGTGCAATTTCACCCGGAGTTGTCGGGTCAAGCGGGCCTGACCCTGTTGAAGAATTGGTTAGGAACACTATAAATGCCTTGGTGGTCGACACTTTTGCTGGCACTAGGCGGGATTCTATTAGGTGGCGCCTGGTCGTTACACCGTCAAAAGGCCCCAGTATGGGTGCGTGTAGCATTCGTCATCCTTGGAATCTTGGCCATCATCGCCGCTTTCGTGACCGTCCCCTGGGCAGATTAATTACGGAGAAACATGACGACACCCTTACAATTGCTTCCCGCCGTCGATATCCAAGACGGTCAAGCCGTCAGGCTTGTGCAAGGCGAATACGGCACTGCTACCAATTATGGTGACCCATTCGATGCCGCGATGGGATGGCAAGAGGCCGGCGCAGAATGGCTGCACTTGGTCGATTTAGATGCAGCATTCGGCCACGGCAACAACCGGGAGATCATCCGCCGCATCACCAGTGAACTCGGTATCAAAATAGAGCTATCCGGAGGTCTCCGCGACGATGCATCGCTAGACGAGGCACTCGCCATGGGGGCAACCCGAGTCAATCTCGGCACAGCGGCGCTAGAAAACCCGGAATGGACCGCCGATGTTATCGCGAAATACGGTGACAAGATCGCAGTGGGACTCGATGTCCGTGGTGAAAAGCTCGCCACCCGCGGTTGGGTCGAAGAAGGCGGGAATCTATGGGATGTACTAGACCGTTTAGAAGCGGCAGGTTGTTCACGGTACGTGGTCACAGATATCACAAAAGACGGCACGCTCAGCGGCCCCAACACCGAACTCCTCGTCAAGATTGCCACCCAGACCGGTAAACCGGTTATCGCCTCGGGCGGTATCTCGACACTTGATGATATTGCCAAACTGTCAGCCATGGTAGATCAGGGTATCGAGGGAGCCATCATTGGAAAAGCTCTCTATGCCGGCCAATTTACGCTGCAACAAGCACTACAAGTCGCAGCCGGAAGCTCCGTGAGCAACGATTAAGGTTCTATGCCAGACAACCCACAATTACCCGGACACATCCAAGCGGCTATCGACCGCAACTTAGCTCAGCAAAACCGCGATGCCTTCGGGCGTCCAGCAGACTCCGCAGGCACCACCTGGGAGGGTCGAGATCTCACCGGTCCGGGCATTGAAGGCTCAGCAAACCCGCTGCACGCATTCGATACGGATGACGGTCTAGAAGACGAGGCGTGGACCAAGGTCAGTCAGGAACTGATTGATGGTACGGCCAATGAAAAAGACGTGTTCAAAGTGCTGGAGAACATTCGAGTCTTTGCTGCCGTGGTCCCAACCGTGGCGAAGAGTTCCACCCAGACTCGTGTTGATGACCAAGGCAACGAGTATAGTATCGAGACCGATAAAGAAGCTGACGTTGCATTGGTCTCACTGAAAGCGGCCGACGGTCGGGGCGCACTACCAGTCTTTACATCCATCCCAAAATTGACCGACTGGCATAAAGAGGCACGTCCCGTTGCCGTCTGGATGCCACGAGCGTGCCTGAGCGCGGTCGATGAGGGTAACGATCTCGTGGTGATCGATCCGGGGGCGCATCTGACATATGTAGTGCGCCGACCTGAAGTGTACGCCCTTGCCCAGCAACAACAATGGACACCCTCCTACGAGGATGTCCAGATTGCCCAAGAGCTATCCGCCTTGACTGATTTGGTCCCGGGACTAGCTCAGTTAGCCATGGCACCGGGCCGAGGGGTAGCTACCCAAACCGCAGACGGCAAAGTTGTTGGCGGCGGGGGAGCAGGTCCAGAACTGGCGCTAGTGGCCACCCCACACGATCCCCAGGACACGGTGGGAAACAAGCTCATGCTCGCCACGCTGCAGTCGCTGATCGCTGACCAACCATTACTTGCTGAACGGGCCGACACGGTCGAGATCGTGCTAGGCGACGTCAACTAGGTTAGTCTTCGCTCACTTCGTCAAGATTTGCTGAAACCTGCGAAAAGATTTGGTGTAGCTCGGCCAGTTGTTCCTCTGACACCACATCGGTAAACAGCTGCTTGACGCCTTTTGCATGGATGATTGAGGCGCGCCGGAACATGGTACGTCCTTCCGAAGTCAGTTCCGCTTCCCAAGCGCGTCCGTCATCTTGACATTTCACTCGGTTGACCAGACCGCGATCTGTCAGGACTTTAACCTGGTAAGTCAACCGAGACGGGGAAAAGACGATGGCATCGGCAAGCTGTCCCATCCGCATTTTTCCGTCGGGCGCTTCAGACAGCAGCAGCAACATGTTGTATTCGCTTAAGGTCAGACCTACTTGCTGCTTGAGACGCTTTTCTAATCGATCCAGCAACCGGGCCGTGGTCTCGAAATACATTCGGAACGCCGGACCAAGCGGCTGCTGCAACTCGTCATTGGTCAGTTCCGTTAAGGAGTTGGTCAAAAGGAATCACCTCTAAATCTTTAGGTTGTGACGGCGCGCGCCGCGGCCGCGGATCAAGACGCGCGGTTACGTCAGCAAGCTCGTCACCGGCATGAGCGATGCGTCGGCTTAAATATGCTTCATTCGACTCCGCATCCTGGGTGTCTTGCCCACCGTTAGCAGAGCCCCAGTCCTCAGTTGCGGCGTATACACCAGTTGGCATCACTCGCATACGCAGGTAGGAAAACAACGGACGCATGGCATTATCAATGACTAACGAGTGACGCGGACTGCCTCCGGTAGCTCCCAGTTGAACTGGTACACCTATCAAGGCGTCGTTTTCGATAAGATCCCAGAAGGATTTGAATAACCCTGAGTAAGACGCCTTGAATACCGGTGAAACAGCAATAATAGTGTCAGCTTGTTCGACCTCATTAATCATCGCGGAGAGTTTTTCGGACCGGCTAAATGTCACCATTGAATCTGCGATGTCAGTAGCGACCTCACGTAGCTCAAAATGATGGATGACCGGACGATAGCCACGTTGTGCCAAAGCATCTGCGGTAGCTTGGCTTAACTGTTTGGCCAACATTGATGTTGAGCTCGGATCGCTCAGGCCGGCAGCAATGACAGCGACATGGCGGGTATCCGGAGTGAACGGATCCGTCGATTCATATGCTGTTTCCAAGTTCTTCACACTCCCCGGTAGATGAGTATAGTCGCTGGTGACTTGCTAATTTGATTCGGTTTCTTTGGCTTTGGCTTTTTCACGATCCAAGAATGCTTGAGAGCCCTGGCCACCTCCGGCGATCGGTGCATTGCCGGCGGCCTTTCGGGCTTTAAGAAATTCGTGGGTTGGGGCTTCTGGCACATCATCGGGACGATTCTTGGCAAATTCCTCGCGCAACACCGGCAGCACTTTTTCACCGAAGAGATCAATCTGCTCCAACACAGTCTTCGTTGGGAGACCTGCGTGGTCTATCAAGAACATTTGGCGCTGATAGTCTCCGACCCAGTCACGGAATTCCAGCGTCCGTTCGATAACTTGTTGAGGGGATCCCACGGTCAGCGGAGTCATTTTCGTGAAATCTTCCATGGATGGACCGTGTCCGTAGACTGGTGCGTTATCAAAGTATGGACGGAATTCATTCCAAGCATCCTGGGACTTTTCACGCATGAAGGCTTGCCCGCCCAGTGCGACATAAGCCTGATGTGCCTTGCCATGCCCGTAGTATTCATAGCGCTGGCGGTATAGACGCACCATCTGGATGACGTGTTCTTTATTCCAAAAGATGTTGTTATGGAAAAAGCCGTCCCCATAATACGCGGCTTGTTCTGCGATCTCGGGAGACCTGATAGAGCCATGCCAGACAAATGGAGGAACATCGTCTAAGGGACGCGGTGTGGCCGTAAACTGCTGCAACGGTGTGCGGAAGCGGCCTTCCCAGTCGACCTCTTCTTCGCGCCATAACCTGTACAGCAGGTTATAGTTTTCGACAGCCAAGGGGATGCCCTGGCGAATGTCCTTGCCAAACCAAGGATAGACCGGACCGGTGTTTCCGCGGCCCATGGTCAAATCTACGCGACCATCAGCAAGATGTTGGAGGTAGGCATAGTCCTCTGCCAAGCGCACGGGGTCCATGGTGGTAATGAGTGTCGTGGCAGTCGACAGAATCAAGTTTTCGGTCTGAGCTGCTAGATAGGCCAGAAGAACCGGCGGGTTGCCTGGGGCAACAAAGGGTGGGTTGTGGTGTTGTCCGGTAGCAAAGACCTCGAAGCCCGCTTGTTCTGCGTGCTTAGCAATCTTGACGGTGTCTTTGATGCGTTGATGTTCTGAGGGGGCCTTACCAGTGTGTGGATCTGGAGTGATGTCCCCGATAGTAAATACGCCGAATTGCATTGCTGCATTCCCCTTAAAATTATCTGCTTCAAAACTGAACTAGTTACAGTCTAGCGAGGAAGACAAAGTATTTCAAATCTGAAATAAATCATTGTGAGAGTCTAAAATAAGTGTCGCACGAGTGGATCCGGTTGTATATGCTTCTGGGCGATTACCCGGTCAAATTCTTGGTGAATACTCGAGAGCCACTAGGCTGTCTACTATGCAACGCTCACTGTCTCAACCTGTGGTGGTTGGTGCGGCCATTCTTGATGATGCAACTCGCCCAACCCAAATGTTGGCTGCCCGACGAAAAGCACCGAAGTCTCTTGCGGGTTACTGGGAGTTTCCGGGCGGCAAGGTCGAAGACCATGAGTCATTCAGAGCCGGTTTGCGACGTGAAGTCTCCGAAGAGCTGGGTGTTCATGTTGAGGTCCTTGACTTAATTGTGGCGCCCTCCGAAGATGGCTGGCCCTTAGATAATGGCATGAATATGCATGTGTACACCGCTGTGATCACCTCGGGCAAACCTCAACCCTTAATCGAACACGACCGCCTTGTGTGGGTTGCGCTCAACGACGCTGAATTGCACGCGCTGGAATGGATCCCAGCCGATCGCCCGATCATTGACGCTATTCTGCGTCAGCTTAAGCCAACGCGTACTTCGGCTTAACACAGCCGATGCACAGTGCCTATGGGTTGGAGCGGGAAAGCTTTTCCGCTCGCTGGACTATATTTTGTGCATGGGCGATGAGTGGTCCGTCAACCATACTTCCGCGGAATTGGAAAACACCTTTGTGATGGGGAACTTCCGCAAGGAGGGCTCGGGCATACTCGAGCTCTTCTTCGGTGGGAGTATAGGCCTGGCGGATCACTGCAACTTGAGCAGGATGAATGCACGCCTTCGCTGTCCAACCGCTGGCCACGGCATCTTGAGCTTCCGCAATGAATTGATCGGTGGGGGACAGGTCGGTATGGATGGTGTCGATGCTGGCTTTGTCATGTGCCGCCGCAGCCAGTAGTACTTGGGCACGAGCAAAACGCGGAACATCTCGGTAGGTGCCGTCGGCAAAACGTGAAGACGAGCCACCAGTGGAAACCATCAAATCCTCAGATCCCCACATCAATGCCATCACTGAGCCATGCTGAGCAATATCGCTTGCTGCAATCACCCCGGCTGCAGTCTCACATAGAGCAATTAGACCGACGTCAGGCAGTGCAGTTGCCACCGCGTCGATGTCAGCAACCTTTTCAACCTTGGGTACCATCACATAGCGCACGGCCGTCTCGGCCAGTACCGCAATGTCCTCGGTAAAATCCCCCTCGGCAACGGGGTTTATGCGCACTACCGTGCGGGCCGCGGTTGCCGGATCGAGGGTGGCAAGATGCTCCTGCAGGGCGGCTCGTGCCGCTGGACGATCCGAGGGGGAAACAGCGTCTTCCAAATCAATAATAATCGCATCGGAACGCTCATAGGCCTTTGCATAGCGTTCTGGACGGTCTGCCGGTACAAAAAGGAGGGCGGGACCGAGATCAAAGGTGGTCATGAAGTCGCCTTTCGATGGTGGTCTTCGGACTCCCAGAGCAATGTGGAACGAACACATTCGGCCACAACATCTCCATGCTGATTTCGGCCCAAGTGCCGAAACTTGATGATGCCCTGGCCTGGCCGCGATGAGGAGAGCCGCTTGTCTAAGATCTCAGTTTCGGTGTAGAGCGTATCGCCGTGATATAGCGGTTTAGGAAAATTCACAGCTTCAAAACCGAGGTTAGCCACAATAGTGCCTTGCGTTAGCTGTGCTACCGAGGCGCCAACGATCGTAGACAAAGTGAACATCGAATTGACGAGTGGCTGTCCAAATTCTTGTTGTGACGACCAGTGCGCATCCAGATGCAAGGATTGGGTGTTCATGGTCATAGTGGTGAATGCGACGTTATCCGCCTCGGTGACGGTGCGTCCCGGCGCGTGCTGATACACGGTTCCGACTTCGATTTCATCGTAGTACAGGCCGCGCTGCTGGATGATCTTTGGTTCTTGTGACATGGGCTTCCTAGAGGCCGAGAGAACGGGCAATGAGCATAAGTTGGACTTCGGTGGTGCCTTCGCCGATTTCCAAGATCTTGGAATCGCGATAGTGTCGGGCCACCGGAGACTCGTTCATGAAGCCATAGCCTCCAAAGATTTGGGTGGCGTCGCGAGCATTGTCCATGGCGGCTTCAGAAGCGACCATTTTGGCAATTGAGGCTTCCGTCTTGAACGGCTTGCCAGATACAAGCTTCTTGGCCGCCGAATAATACGCCGCCCGAGCAGCATAAGCGCGTGCTTGCATCCGGGCGATCTTGAATGAGATGCCCTGATTTTCCCCGATAGGGCGACCGAAGGTGGTGCGGGTTTTCGCATACCTAACAGATTCGTCGACACATCCCTGTGCGGCTCCAGTCGCCAGGGCCGCAATGGCCACACGGCCCTCATCCAGAATGTCGAGGAAATGCGCATAGCCTCGTCCACGTTCACCCAGCAGGTTGGCTTCTGGTACCTGGACGTTATCTAGGGTTAAGGGATGCGTATCTGAAGCATTCCAGCCAACTTTGTCGTAAGCTGGCTCAGCCGTAAACCCGGGGGTATCCGTCGGCACAATGATGGTGGAAATTTCATCTGGCCCGGTGACCGCGGTGACGGTAACCATAGACGTGATATCTGTACCAGAGTTGGTGATGAATTCTTTATTGCCGTTAATGGTCCACGTTCCGTTGTCCAACGTTGCCCGGGTCTGGGTGCCGCCGGCATCAGAACCAGCACCCGGTTCAGTGAGGCCGAACGCCGCCAAATGCTCGGCCTCGGCCAGGCTTGGCAGCCACTGTTGCTTTTGTTCTTCGGTGCCGAATTTCAGCAGCGGCATCATTCCCAGAGAAACACCGGCTTCTAAGGTAATAGCAACCGATTGGTCTACTTTGGCTACCTCTTCCAAGGCTAGACACAGGGTGAAGTAGTCCCCGCCCTGACCGCCGTATTCTTCGGGGATGGGAAGACCAAACAGGCCCATTTCACCCATCTGGGCCACAACTTCGTAGGGAAATGTTTTTTCTCGGTCGTGTTTCGCTGAAACCGGTGCAATGACTTGCTGCGCAAAGTCGCGAACTCCGTCAACCAGTGCGAGCTGTTCCTCATCGAGAAGATGGTCAAGTGACATGTCAAACCTTTCGTAGCTACCGCAGAATTATTCGTCATCGGTTGAATGCGCACCGGCGACAGTGAGAATGTTTTGGTCAAGTCCGACTTGTTGACCGTTGGTTACGTGAATGGTCACGATACCGTCAAGCGGTGCTTTAAGCTGGTGTTCCATTTTCATCGCCTCAATGGTGACCACGGGTTCACCCGCCGCGACCTGGCTGCCGTCCTGGACATGAACGGCGGTAACAGTACCGGGCAGCGGAGCCCGAACGTGCGGGTCGACACCACGTTCTTCCGCTTCCATTGAGTCGAGCGCATCGAGCACCTGTGCTTTGTGATCTAACACGACGACCATGCCGGTGAAACCATTCGATGCGAGCCAGACTCGTGTGCCCGCAGACGTCGGAGGTTCCGCGGTGAGTGTGACGAGTTCCACCCCTGTGGCATCTCGAAATACATACTCGTTGGGCTTACCGCTGGGAACCAGTTCACTCTCAAGATCCAGCGCGACCTCAATGCGCAGCGAATCTTCTGAGGGAAAGTCGACAACGTAAGTAATCGGTGAAGCTTCATACATTCGGAAGCCATCCGGCATCCATGCTGTCGAAGGAGCTTGATGACGTTGATGCAAGAATAGCGCGGCGATGCGGGCGTACCGCTCATCCGGGACGTTGAATTTCATCTCGGGAAGGCGGGCTTCGACCAACGTCGTATCCATCCGCCCGGCAACCACATCGGGATCCCGGAGCAGGTGTTGTAAATATTCCAAGTTGGTATTTACACCAAGCACAATCATTTCATCCAGTGCTTGGTCTAATCGGGCCAATGCCTGTGCACGATCGGCCCCGGTCGCAATGACTTTAGCCAGCATCGGATCAAACTCGGTGCCAATAACTGCCCCCTGCCGCAAGCCTGAATCCACCCGAACTCCGGCACCCCTGGGCTCAGTTAGATGTAACACAGTCCCAGTGGAGGGCATAAAACCAGCGGCCGGGGTCTCGGCATATACGCGAGCTTCGATTGAATGGCCCCTCATCGGCACATCCGATTGGCACAACGACAGCGGTTCTCCAGCTGCAATGCGAACTTGTTCTTCGACCAGATCGATGCCAGTGATTTCTTCCGTGACGGGGTGTTCTACCTGGAGACGGGTGTTCATCTCCATGAAATAGAACTTGTCAGGCTCAGCATCGGACACCAAGAATTCGACGGTTCCTGCCCCGACGTAATCGACGGATTTGGCAGTGTCTACGGCGGCTTGACCAATCCGCGCTCGGGTTTCCTCGGTCAATAGCACTGATGGTGCTTCTTCAATGATTTTTTGGTGTCGGCGTTGTAGGGAACATTCGCGTTCCCCGAGATGAATGACGTTGCCATGCGTATCGGCCAAGATCTGCACTTCAATGTGGCGTGGTGACCGGATAAGTTGTTCAATCAACAACGTGTCGTCGCCGAATGCTGCTTTCGCGACACGACGGGCCGTTGCCAGTTGCCCAGCAAGCTCATCGTGAGACTCTACGACGTGCATTCCTTTTCCACCGCCACCGGCAGATGGCTTGATCAGCATTGGAAACGTCATGTCACGGGTGGCCTCAAGGAGCTCCTCATCGCTGAGGTGAGCTTCAGAAACACCATCAACCATCGGCACACCGGCTTGGGCGACATGGTTCTTCGAACGAATCTTGTCACCCATAATCTCTAAAGCACGTTCATTGGGGCCGATAAAAGTGACGCCGGCTTGTCGGCATGCGCGGGCTAGCTCGACATTTTCAGAAATGAATCCATAGCCGGGATGTATCGCTTCGGCGCCGCTATCCAGCGCTGCTTGCACAACGGCTTGTGGATTCAGATAGGAATCCGTCGAAGTGGCGCCTAGGCGCAGCGCCTCATCGGCATACCGGACATGCGCGGCGTTTTGATCCGCGTCCGAATAGATAGCTACCGAGCGGATTCCGAGGTTATGTAAGGTTTTTGCGATTCGAATCGCAATTTCGCCACGATTGGCGATAAGAACTTTTGAAAACAGGTGCACAGAAATCACATCCGGAATAGGCCAAATTGAGGGTCTGGCAATGGGGTGCGGGAACAGACATCAAGTGCCATCGAGACAATCCTTCGGGTGTCCTGGGGCTCGATGATTCCGTCGTCCCAGAGTCGCGCGGTTGAGTAGTACGCCGAGCCTTGAGCGTTGTACTGGTCCAGTATGGGTTGTTTGAATTCAGCTTCTTCTTCAGCTGACCATTCTTGTCCGGCCGCTTCGTACTGATCACGTTTGACCGTGGCTAGCACCCCGGCAGCCTGGTCAGGTCCCATCACTGAGATCCGCGCATTCGGCCACATAAACAGAAACCGCGGCGAATATGCCCGACCACACATTGAATAGTTCCCGGCACCGAATGAGCCACCGATCACGACGGTGATTTTCGGGACGCGGGTAGTTGAAACGGCCGTGACCATTTTCGCGCCATTTTTGGCAATGCCCCCGGCTTCGTAATCCTTGCCCACCATAAAACCCGAAATGTTTTGCAAAAACAGTAACGGGATGCCGCGTTGATCGGCTAGTTCAATAAAGTGAGCACCTTTTTGGGACGATTCTGAAAATAAGATACCATTATTGGCGATAATGCCCACCGGGTGCCCATCGATTCGAGCAAATCCGGTCACCAACGTCGTGCCATAGTTTTGTTTGAACTCATGAAAAGTGTCTGCATCAACAAGTCGTGAGATGATCTCTCGCACGTCATAAGCAGTCTGTGGATCCGCGGGTAAAATCCCGGCAATCTCTTCGGGGTCATAGGCTGGGTCGAGCGCTTCCATCCTGTCCCAGATCCGCGGGGGAGTGGCCGGTAACGTTGCGACGATGTTACGCACAATTTGCAATGCGTGATCGTCATTCTCAGCGATATGGTCGGCTACTCCTGAGACTGAGGTGTGTACTTCTGCGCCGCCGAGTTCTTCAGAACTGACTTCTTCCCCCGTGGCAGCCTTAACCAGTGGGGGTCCACCTAAGAAAATCGTGCCTTGATTGCGCACCATGACCGACTCATCACTCATGGCCGGTACATACGCACCGCCTGCGGTCGATGAGCCCAACACCGCCGAGATCTGAGGGATACCTCGAGACGACAGCTGCGCTTGATTGTAAAAGATCCGACCGAAATGGTCGCGATCCGGAAAGACTTCATCTTGGCGCGGCAAGAAAGCGCCCCCCGAGTCCACTAAATAAATGCACGGAAGACGATTATCCAGGGCAATTTCCTGAGCGCGCAGATGCTTCTTGACCGTCATGGGGTAATAGGTACCACCCTTAACGGTGGAATCATTGCACACGATCATTACATAGCGTTGTTCAACCAATCCGATCCCGGCAATCAACCCGGCGGCTGGAGCATCACCGTCGTACATGCCAAATGCTGCCAGTGCACCAATCTCCAAAAATGGTGAGCCCGGGTCTAATACGCGCCGGACGCGCTCGCGGGGAAGTAATCGCCCCCGGTCAAGATGACGTTGCCGTGAGCGTTCCGAGCCGCCTTGAGCTACTTCAGCCACACGGTCGCGCAATTGTTGGCGCAGTTTATCGTGATAGGTAAAGTTTGCTTGATATTGCTCGGAGTTGGCATCAACCTGCGTGATCAGCTGTTGCATTCTTCTCCTGAAAGGGTGGACACAGCGGGAAATTCAGTTTATGGTGACTAACTGAGTTCAGAATAGTAATGGGGAATGTATTTGTCTAGTGCTGAAATGAAAACCTCGGACAGCCGCGTCAAGACCCAACGCCAGCTCGAGAAAGAAAAGCGGCGAGAACAGCTACTCGCGGCAGCAGGCCGGCTCTTTGCTGAGCGTGGCTTTGCCGCGGTCTCCCTTGATGAAATCGGAGCTGAAGTTGGGGTCACAGGTCAAGCAATCTATCGACACTTTGACTCCAAGCAGGATATGCTCGGCGTCTTGATCGGGCAGGCAAGTAGCTACCTCCTGAGGACCGGTAAGGAGCTCGAGTCCAAATACAGCGACGCGGTAGAGAGACTGCAGCATCTTGTCGAGCTGCAAACCGAATTTGCCCTTAGTTCCTCAGACATCATTCGTGTCCAAGACCGGGACTTGGCGGCTGTGGAAGAGCGTAAGCAGCGTGAAATTCGTCGAACCCAGCGAGAATATATCGATATCTGGGTGCGGGCTATGCAGGATGTGCATCCGCAGGAAACGGATGATCAGCGTCTCGTTCGGGCCCACGCGCTGTTCGGGCTCATCAACTCAACGGGCCACTCGTTTCGGGGGATGGCGAAGCGTAAACAGACCGGTAGTTTTTTGGCATACCTGAAGAGGATGTTGCCGCAGATGGCTATGGAAGCCATCCATGCTGCGCCTGAAGAATAACCGCCCTGCTCTTCTGGTGACTGAGATCACAATTTGCTACATTGTTGGACGAATCGGAGACCTTTCCAAGGAAGATGGTTATGACAGAACAACTTACGCACTCTTACGCGGCCGGCGCCACGGATGTGCCCTTGATCGAAGAAACTATCCCGATCAATCTGGCAAAGACCGTTGCCGCGTACCCGCAAAATATTGCTCTCATCGATGCAGCGGCGGAGCGACAATGGACCTACGAACAGTTTTATGGTGATGTTCGGAGGCTCGCCACCGGACTGCACCGTGCCGGTGTCGTCACCGGAGAGCGCGTAGGAATCTGGGCCTTGAATCGGTGGGAATGGCCTGTGGTCCAGTATGCGACTGCCGAGCTCGGGGCAATTCTGGTCAATATCAATCCGTCTTACCGCCAGCACGAACTAAACTACGTGCTAGAGCAGGCAGGCATCACCACACTTATCTGTTCTGAAGAGATCCCCACTGCAAATTACCCACGCATGATAGAGCGCGCTCAGCAGGAATTGGGCCTGCTGGAACGCATTATCATCATGAATTCTGAATCCTGGGATGAGGTCTTTGACGTCGAACCCGACGACGCGGCCTTGGATGCTTTGCAGGCAACCTTGAACAACACCGACGCGATTAATATCCAATACACCTCGGGGACCACGGGCTTTCCGAAGGGTGCGACTCTCTCGCATCGAAACATTTTGAATAATGGCTTCTTCGTCGGCGAGATCAATCGCTACACCGATCAGGACCGCATTTGTATTCCTGTCCCGTATTATCACTGTTTTGGCATGGTCATGGGAAATTTAGCAGCCACGAGCCATGGCGCAACAATGGTCATTCCTGGGCCCTCCTTTAACCCAGCACAAACACTAGCCACCGTAGAACAATATCAATGCACTTCCTTGTACGGGGTGCCAACGATGTTCATTGCTGAACTGGCTCTAGACAACCTTGCAGACTATGACCTTTCATCACTGCGCACCGGGATCATGGCCGGTTCACCTTGTCCCGATGAGGTCATGCGACAGGTGATAGACACCATGCACATGGAAGAGGTCACGATTTGCTATGGCATGACTGAAACATCGCCGGTATCCATGCAAACCCGGCCCGATGATGACCTCCAACTCCGGGTCTCAACGGTTGGCAGACCCAGTCCACACGCCGAAATCAAAATTATCGATCCCGCCACCGGGGAAACCTTACCGATCAATACGGACGGGGAGCTGTGCACGCGAGGCTACCTTGTGATGAAAGGCTATTGGAATCAGCCAGAAAAGACCGCCGAGGTCTTGGGCGACGATGGTTGGCTGCGTACCGGAGATGTGGCACGAATGGATGAAAATGGGTACGTCCAGGTGACAGGCCGGATGAAAGATATGGTCATTCGCGGTGGTGAAAACATCTACCCCCGAGAAATCGAAGAGTTCCTCTACACCCATCCAGATATTCTTGATGCGCAAGTTATTGGGGTGCCAGACGAACGCTATGGGGAAGAACTCATGGCGTGGATTCAATTACGCAAAGGTGCGCCAAAACTTACCGCCGCTGCCCTTCGGGAGTTCGCTTTAGGCTCGTTAGCCAAATATAAGATCCCGCGTTACGTCCACATCGTCGAAGAGTTCCCGACAACGGTTACCGGAAAAGTGCGCAAAGTCGCCATGCGCGAAACCTCCGTGGAGCTTCTAAAACAAGGTGGTGTGGTTGATGATTATCGGGCGACGCATGTGTAGCACAATGGCAATAGTTCCGACTCCTTGACTTCACGCCCTAGACTAGATGGGGTCGAAACCGACGAGTTTCGATCCCATCTTTATGAACTCTTGGTTTTAGAACTAAAGGCGTGTACCCCATATGACGGATACTTCACATCTCCTACAGGAGGTTTCACCGGACGACGAAGCGGCGGTTGAACAAGCGGTGCAGGCCGCCCTGGCGGCTTTTGAAGCGGCCACCGATCTTGAGGAACTCAAGGCGGCCCGTATTGCCCACACCGGTGACCACGCACCGCTCACGTTAGCCAACCGGAAAATCGGTAAGCTCGACAAATCCCAAAAGGCTGACGCCGGGAAACGAATGGGCAAAGCGCGCGGGAAAATTAGTAAAGCGCTCGCCGAACGTGAGGCCCAATTGCAGGCGGAGCATGAAGCCCGCATGTTGGTGGAAGAAACTGTCGACGTCACGACAGTGGTGCGTCGTCGTCGGCACGGGGCCCGTCATCCGTTGGAGCTGCTGCAGGAACGCGCCTCCGATATTTTTGTCGGGATGGGTTGGGAAATCGCCGAAGGTCCCGAGTTGGAATCCGAGTGGTATAACTTCGATGCGCTGAACTTCGAACCGGATCATCCAGCTCGTGAACTGCAAGATACATTCTTTGTCGAACCAGCTGACGGCCACCTAGTGCTACGCACTCACACCTCGCCCGTACAAATCCGCGCGATGATTGAACGCGGGGCGCCCACCTATATTTTGGTGCCCGGTAAGACCTTCCGAACCGATGAACTCGATGCCACCCACACGCCGGTATTCCACCAGTTCGAGGGCCTTGCCGTGGATAAAGGTCTCACGATGGCTGATTTGCGAGGCACGCTGGAGTACTTCGCTACCTCAATGTTCGGCGCTGAAGCCGGTATTCGACTGCGCCCGAACTTTTTCCCATTCACCGAGCCTTCTGCCGAACTCGAC
>Ga0209487_1000583_pt1 | contig 32761 bp, 23 predicted proteins | sample Poulit2012_FD_187524 | JGI IMG/M metagenome (GOLD analysis project Ga0209487, IMG submission 187524) | Agricultural soil microbial communities from Georgia to study Nitrogen management - Poultry litter 2012 (SPAdes) (version 2) | ecosystem: Environmental > Terrestrial > Soil > Agricultural land...
TAAGCCCATACCTTCAATTGTCTCGACGTAGTCATCCCATTCGGAAAAGTCTTTTTCTCCGGTAACAAAGGCCGCTTCCATTTCGTTGACGTATTTTCCTAAGTCTGTTCCAATGGCGTCGAGTTTGTCTTGTTCATCATCTTCATAGAAGAAGAGTGGCCATGGTTCTTCGATTAGATATGGCGCATTTTGTTCTGCGTTTTCAATGTCTTCTGGCTGAAATTCTGGTGCTGTTGAGTATCTTGGGTCATCGATGACCGGGTGTCCTCCGCCAGGGTTGATGATGTACTTGGCTAATGCTTCTTGAATGGTTAAGCCGTCTGGGTTATCGGTGATGACATCAAGTAATTCTGGTCCGTCATCTGTTTCCTCATAAGTTTCACCCTCAAGTCCCATGAAGAACATTTTGGCTCCTTCATCACTCCAGAAGTGATCAATCCAGCGAATGGTTGCTTCTGGATTTTCATTCTCACTTGTAATTGAAAAATGACCTAAGCTATTAACAGGTGAAAGAACCGCTGTAAATAATTTATCGCCATTCGGTCCTTCGAGCGCGTTACCTGGAACATAGCGACCTCCTACTTCTTCACCGAAATAATCAATCGGGTTAAAGAAGTTCATGGCTGCATATTTACCTTCAATTCCGTTAGCTAAGAACTGGTCTACTTCAATGGAATAAATATTTTCTTCAATTAATCCTTCTGTGTATAACTTGTTCATATATTCAAGCATTTGCTTGTATTCGTCAGCTATTGGGTAAAAACGCATATCTCCCGTTTCAGGATCTTCATCAATTAGCTGATGTAGAATTCCTTTATTGGAAACACCGAACGCTCCTGAAATTAAGTGATACAGACGATCCATCGACACACTACTAAATGGGATGACGTCTTCTCCGTCAACAGATAGTTCTTTAGCTGCTTTTAAATACTCGTAAAATTCATCTGTTGTTTCTGGATTATCCATGCCCACTTCATCGAGAATTTCCTGATTAATCCAAGGCTTATCATCCATTAAAGACGTTGGTGAATCAGGGTCTCTTAATCGAGGAACAGCGTATATATTGCCATCTGGGAATGTGATTCCTTGTTTAATTTCGGGATATTCATCCAAATAGGCTTTAATATTTGGTGCATACTCATCAATTAAATCGTTTAATGGAATAAATACACCTTGCTTCCCATACTTATATAAATCAGAGTTCGGGATGTAAGCACCATAAAATAAATCTGGTAAATCATTGCTTGCCAGTGTTAAATTCCTTTTCTCTTCTAGCCCATCAATCGCCGTCTGATTCCAGTTCATTTTGACATTGGACATGTCTTCATACTCATTTAAAACCGGAACATCATTCCAGTCTTTAGCTGTTGAGGCGGCTTGACCGGAGAAGACTTCTATTGTTATTGGATCATCAACAATCGGCATGCCTTCTTCATTTAAATTATCAAGCGCTTCTTCACTTCCGCCTGCATCAGCTTCTTCATCGTCACTACAAGCTGCTAAAAATAATAATGAAACCGCTACCAAAATATAAAAGATATGCTTAATTCGCATCGTGTACCTCCTTAAATATTAATTTTTGAACCGTAAACTTATTTGTCTTTAAATCTGTTGTTCTCTTTACTTTTTTCTTGACCCACTTAAAAATCCATCTCTGTTATGCTTAAATCACCTCCTTAAATGTGAACCAACTCCCTAGATCGTGACGGGCAGTTTTCCGTTGACTTTTACCTTGCCAAAAATCGCATGGATGGCCGTTTGTAAAGCAGGGTATGATGGTTCATATGTATTTAGGAAAGCATCCACTCCTTGTAAATGACTAACATCATACGGATTTCTCATCCCTATACCAAGCACTGTCACGTCTTTTGCCTGTATGGCACTTACCAATTCACGATGAGGATTTTCAGAGGTTATGCCTGATGTCCCTAAAATAACGTAATCATAGTGAGAGGCTTTGTTTATTAAACGATCAAGGTCACTTGCCGAAATATGTTGGTCTATAACTTCAATCTCTGGTGAGGACGCGCATTCTTTAACCGCTTCACCAAGCCCTTTGTTTTGCCTTGCATCTTCTGCTCGTGTTTGTAGTAACCCCGCTGGTTCAATGACGAGTATCTTCGTTTCTTCATCCGTTTGGATTGGCAAAACATTGTTGTTACGAACGACAGTGACACTTTGTTCATATACTTTTCTGGCTAACTCTTGATGTTTAGATGAGCCGACTTTCCTCAGTTCGGTATCCTTGTCTTTCCCTAGGACGCTTTCCCAGCTCACATATCTATTAAGCAACTTGCTAATTCTTTGCACAGATTGATTAATAGATTCCTCACTAATATCGCCTTGTTCAACGGCTGCTTTCATAGCCTTCATCGCACCAATTTGGCGTTCCCTTGTATGAGATACCATGAGAAAATCACTGCCTGCTTTAAATGCTTCAACCACACCTTGTTCTGTTCCGATCGTGTTAGCAATCGCATCCATTTCCATACAGTCGGTCGTGACAACACCTGTGAACCCTAATTTTTCTCTTAATAAATGAGTTAAGACATTTTTTGATAAAGTGGCCGGCTTATTTTTTTCAGGTTCGATCGCGGGAAAATGAATATGAGCAGCCATCACCACGTCAGCACCTGTATCAATACACGCTTTAAACGGCTTTATTTCGACTTGTTCAAGTCTATCTAACGCATGGGCAATCGTTGGCAAATTCAGATGAGAGTCGACATTCGTATCCCCGTGACCTGGAAAATGTTTTATAGTCGGAATCACACCTGCCTCCTGCATGCCTTGCATGGCAGCACGTCCGAATTCAGCTACTTTATTTGGTGATTCGCCGAATGACCGGACACCGATGACTGGATTATCCGGATTATTATTAACATCTAATGCAGGGGCCAAGTTCCAGTTAATTCCTAATGCCTTCAGTTCCTCACCTGTTGCATAATAGACATCATGTGCTAGGTTTGGATTGTCTGTCGCCCCAAGCGCCATGGCTCCCGGGAACAGAGTTGTTCCTTCATCTAACCTGCGCACTATTCCATTTTCTTGATCAAGGCAAATAAACAATGGTCGCTCGTAACCGGCGCTTTTCGCCTCTTCCTGTAAACTTTGAGTTAATGTGTAAACTTCCTCTGGCGTTCCGACATTTCGACTGAATAAAATAATCCCGCCGACATGATATGTATGAATCAGTTCTTTAACTTCAGGTGTCAAGCTTTTTCCAGGGAAGCCAACAATCATTAACTTGCCTATTTTCTTTGTTAAATTAGACTTCGACATGTCTTTTATCCCTTCTTTACATTTAAAATTATTTTAAAATTGGAAAAACTTATCTAAAAAAATATAAGTATAGCCGTAGCAGGTCTCGTCTCGATTAATGTCATTTTTCTCGATAGATTCATATCGAAACGAGACTTCTTCACGAGTTTTTCCAGTTAAGATAAATTTCTTGCTGTGACTATTCTATGATAGAGATTCCGTCCTAATGAACCGGTTGGCATGGGGAGGGTCCACTATTAATGTATTTAGTCCCATTATAGCCATTTTACGGAGTATCTCTTTATTACCATCAACTGTGAGTACGGCATTTTGGGACGCGTCCAGCATGGGTCATTCACTTTAAACTGAGGTTGCGTTCCCCTTGTTAAATGAAGCTTCATCTAGTAAACCTTATATGCTTCCCTTTTATGATAACGCTTTCTTTTAGGTGGAAAATAATTGCTATTAACAGATTAATAGCTTTTGTATGACATGTGTGATTAATTTTTGATGGAAGTCTAGGTGAGTTTTAAGTGTGTGGAAATCTGTGGGGTATTTTTATCTCACTCTGTTGTAATACAGATAATTCATTTATATAGTAGCATAGGTTGTTTGAAAATGAAATAGAATATCACGAAATATCTAAAAAATATGTTTTTTCGTTTTGTTAGTTATGGTATTTTTGGATAATTTTATATGTATATGAGTGGAAAATTTCTTATGTATTAAAGGAGAAAACAGTAGTAAGAGTGGTATTTAGAGATGTTTGTTAAATGATTATGTTTTTGGTTGGTGAATTATGTGGATATAATAAACATTTTATAAGTTCGGATGAGATTGTTTGAAATAACATTTTATATTCGACATAGGTTTCTTATTTTCGAGCTTATTTAAATAAGATATTTGTAGGGGAAATTTATGAAAAGGATCAAATCTTGGGTGCAAGACTGATCCTTTTTAGAAATTTACCGATTTGATACTGTCGCTAATTTAATAGTTTAGTTACCAATATGGATTGTGTGAACGAGTTTTTTTAGCGTGCCTAATATGCTCATCGCCGCGAGATAACTTGTTTTCGGATTCTCAGGCAGGGGATTGTTTTTTATTGTAAACGATGCTTCACCAAAATCTCCCTTGATGTCAACTTGATGAATGTTTTTATCGATATGAGGATCGGCAATAATCGTGACGCCTGTTTTGTCCATTCCAATACCGGCAAGCGACAAAACAATAGATACGTTAATATTTTTCGGGAATTGTGTGATCGCATCCGCTGCTTTTCCTTCAAAAACTATGACTTCTTCGCTCACTTGTTCATCAATAAGCGTGTTAGCTGGTTTTCTTGTTGTCAATGATACATGGGATATTCCACCCAATGCATGTGCATTTTGCAACAGGTCTAGACCGCCGACAGCGCCTGACGGTAAATGAACATGGTTACCATATTGCTCTGCGAGTTGGATTACCTTTTCTAGAAACGGCTCGTCAGCTAAAGCACCAATACTTATGAGGACTGCCGGCTTTTTTTGTAACACTGTGGGCAAATGTGCTTTTACCGCTTCAATATTCGCCGCTTCCACCACGATATCAATGTCGGAGTTGATGAAATCATTCATGTCTGTATATAGATTGATGGAAAATTGCTTCTCAAGTGATTGATATTTTTCTCGGTTCCGTACTAATACACTTTTAACTTGTAAATTTGGCGCTTCATTTTGATTGATCTCTTTAAGTAGAAAATTAGCAATCGCCCCTGCCCCGATAATTCCAATATTCATAGTTAGCCTCCCCCTTATAGATATTCTTATCTTTATTGTGGCATAAGGTTGGGGAGATTGGAAGGGGGTTGTGTGAGTTGGGGACGGGGCTGCTCGAGTTGATCTGGAGCCTGCTCGACCTGGAGTGATTATCGACCGAGTGGTGACGATTACCGACCGATTATGGTATCAATTTAAAATTAATGCAAGTAAAATATAGAGAAAGAATCGATTTAAATTTTAAAACAGACCTGCACCATTAGTTTTTGCAATTTCTACAAGACTATGGCATACTATCTATGGAACATCTTAGATGAGATTTCAATCGTTTAAGACAATAAAAAACTTTATACGAAATATGTAGGGGGGCCAGATGACTGGCTGAGAGTGTATCTGTACGTTGATACTGACCCTTTGAACCTGATCTGGTTGGCACCAGCGGAGGGAACATAGTCATTGATTTTTTGAGATGATTGTTATACCTATGTGCTAAAGGTTCGTTCTTTAGCGCATTTTTTAATACATACTGTTTTGAACTGACGTTAACTCCAGTTCAACCCGCCATATTCAAACTCAGTGCGTATTCCTCATAACATAATCCACCCGCTGCTCACCGCGCGAACCTCTATGGAATAAAAGATGTCCCACATCAGGTTCCCCCTTCAATATTCAGGGAGGAATAAAAAATGGAATTATTCAAGATGAGCAAGTTTTACTTTTTACTATCTATCATACTCATGTTTACTCTTGTAGCTTGTGCGGTGGATTCCACTTCTGATTCTGCAGCAGACGATAAAGAGATGGACACAGATGAGTTAATACCGGTCAGTTTTGTCCTGGACTGGACACCGAATACGAATCACACCGGTATTTTTGTTGCTAAGGAAAATGGCTATTTTGAAGATGAAGGTTTAGATGTTGACATTATGCTTCCCGGAAAAGCTGGCGCTGATCAGCTAATTGCTTCAGGCAAGGCTGAATTTGGAATTTCAACTCAAAAAGAAACCACCCAAGCCAGATCCGAGGGCTTACCAATCGTCTCCGTTGCCGCTGTCATTCAGCACCATACAGCAGGTTATGCGTTTTTAGCTGAAGAGAACGTGACTGGTCCTAAGGATTTTGAGGGAAAAGCTTATGGTGGCTATGGTTCCGAAACAGAGAAAGCTTCTTTGAAAACGATCATGGATCACAATGATGCGGATTTCGATAAGATAGAATTCTTGAACATCGGCGACTCAGACTTTTTTGCAGCGGTTGAGCGTGATATTGATTTTGCCAGTATTTTTTATGCATGGACAGGGATTGAAGCGGAAATACGTGGGATTGACCTCGATGTTTTCTACACAAAAGATTTTGCAGATGAATTGGATTCATATTCACCAATCATCAGCGCGAACGAGGATTTTCTTGAAGAAGATACAGAAACAGCTAAAAGATTTATGGCTGCGGCTGTAAAGGGATACGAATTTGCTATCGACAATCCTGAGGAAGCGGCAGATATTTTAATTAAAGCCGTGCCGGATTTAGATCCTGAACTTGTGAAGAAAAGTCAGGAATGGCTCTCCCCTCGCTATCAAGAGGACGCTGACCAATGGGGTATTCAGGAAAAAAAGCGATGGGTTGACCTCACCAATTGGATGGTCGAAAACGATATTCTTGATGAAGAAATTGACAATGACCAGGTGTTTACCAATGAATTTTTACCAGAGAGAAATTAGGAGGTAATCTAAATGGCAAACTCTTTAGTTAGCATACAAATTATTCCAAATGCACCAGTGGGAAAAGACACTTACACGATGGTAGATGATGCCATTGCTGAGATTGATACGGCACATGTTAAGTATCAAGTGAATCCACTTGAAACTACGATGGAAGGGGACCTTTCCCAATTGCTAAAGGTGATCGAAAAAATGAATAGCCGGATGGTAAAGGCGGGCGCCGATAATGTCATTTCACAAATCAAAATACTCCACCAACCTAAAGGGGTTACAATGGATAGCCTAAATGAGAAATATCGATGAAACAAATCATTCAAAAGGGGTGGCGGCCACTACTCGCCATCCTCATCTTTATTGTGTTATGGCAAGTAAGTGTGCGGGTCTTTCATATCGAAACATGGCTCCTCCCTGCCCCATCGGATATTCTTGCGGAAGGCCGGGCTTCCTGGGCTGAGTTTGTACCACATCTTTATTCTACTGTAAAATTAACCGTTATAGGATTTACGATCGGGGTCACTTTCGGTCTCGTCGTAGCTGTTATTTTGCATGTTTTTACGAGGATTAGGGAAACATTTTACCCGTTCTTAATCCTGTCGCAAAACATCCCAACGATTGTGCTCGCGCCTCTGCTCGTCATTTGGTTCGGCTTCGGCATCTTTCCGAAAATAATTATCGCTACTTTGGCCTGCTTTTTCCCAGTCGCCATTTCTGCATTAGGCGGTTTTCAACAGACAAACAAGGAACTGGTTCATTATATGAAAATGATGGGTGCTACTAAGTCACAGCTGTTTTGGAAACTCGAATTGCCGCATTCCATCCCATCCATTTTTTCCGGGTTGAAAATTGCAGCTACCTATAGCGTCATGGTCGCCGTTGTGTCCGAGTGGCTCGGCGCTCAACAAGGTGTCGGTGTCTTTATGACACTTGCCACCTCTTCATTTCGGACACCACGCGTTTTTGTGGCAATCATTGTCGTGATGGTCTTAAGTCTCGCCTTTTTTGGAATGATCGCTTTATTGGAAAAAGTACTTTTGAGATGGAATAAAGGGGGAACGACTTAATGCTTTCAATACATCAGGTCAGTAAATATTTTGGAGAAAAAAACGTGCTGGATGCCGTTAGTTTTGATGTCGCTGATGGTGAATTCGTCTCCCTTATCGGCCCGTCTGGAAGCGGAAAAAGCACGATATTCAATTTAATCGGCGGCCTGCTGTTGCCTGATGCCGGAGATATTCACTTGGACGGCAACAGCATCACTGGGAAAAACGGTCATATCAGCTATATGCCCCAACAAGCTTCCCTTTTTCCTTGGCGCACGATTTTGGAAAATGTGTTGCTCGGCCAGGAGCTTCAAGGACGAAAAAAGGAAGAAGCGGCCAAGGCCATGCTCGTCAAAGCAGGACTTGGTGACGTCATCCATAGCTATCCCCATCAATTATCAGGAGGCATGAAGCAACGTGCTTCGTTTATCCGTGCCCTCTTAAGTCCGCAAACATTGATGTGCCTTGATGAGCCTTTTTCAGCGCTAGATGAATTTACCCGATCAGATATGCAAAAATGGCTGCTTGATATATGGGAAGAAGAACAGCCATCCATTCTGTTCATCACCCATAGTGTCGACGAGGCATTATTTTTATCTGACAAAATCATTGTGCTTAGCGACCGGCCCGCCAGCGTCAAGCAAACTTTTCAAATCCCATTTTCCCGCCCCCGTGATGAGCGAATTTTATTAACAGCTGAATTTCTCGAATGGAAAAAGAAAGTATTAAATGAAGTGAAAAATTGAGCACGTGGTTAGCACGCGTTTTTTATTTTAAAACATGAGTAATAAGTTACTGTGATTATATCGTATAGAAACGAATGAAGTCGCATAGCGCAAAACGAAGACGCATGGAAACATATCAAAATGTTAAATATGAATTCTATCAACTTAAAAGGGCATAAATACAGATGAAAGATTATCTGTATTTATGCATCCATCCAACAACACGATTTCTAAACACATATGTGAGGAGGTATAATATGTCTGAATTTTGCCCATTCATGTGGCAGGAAGATCCAACGCCAGCTGAAGAAAAAAACTGCCAGGATTGCGGGCTCTATAAACATGGCTCACGGATGATTTGGGGTGAAGGCAATCCTGATGCGAAAATCATGATAATACTGGATAATCCTGGCGCACGGGAGGATCGTGACGGTAATGAATTCGTCTGCGGAACGAGACAGACACTACAAAAAGCTGCGCATGAAGTCAATCTCACAATGGATGATTTATATGTTACGTATATCTTAAAGCGAAAACCAACGCGAAAATATGATAAAGAGGAAACACGTCACATTTGTATGCGCCATTTAGACGAACAATTAAAAGAAGTACAACCTTCACTTATCTTCTGTATGGGCAACGTATCAGTCCAATCATTTTTTGAAGATGAAAATGCGGAAGTGAAATCACTACGAGGCGAATGGCATGACGTTCGTGGCGTTCCGACAACTGTCGCCTACCATCCACTAGCTGTAAGACGGCGGCCCAACTTGTGGAACTATTTTTTGGAAGACTTTCAGTTGGTCGCAGATCGAATGAGATGATGATTTATTTTATATTTTCTATAGTCCCTTAAAGAATTCTATGGCCTTTCAAGCTGCCCTATAGCCCTTCGTCGGGATCTATAGCCCGTTAATTATTTCTATAGCCCTTCGCACGAGTCTATAGCCCGCTAAATTTTTCTATAACCCCCTCGCCAAGATCTATAGCCCGTTAATTATTTCTATAGCCTTTCGCACCCCACCGCTATATCTATTCGTTTTGCGCCCATATTTTTAAACCTTTTTAATAGCGAAGGCACTAACCATAACAAGCCGTATCCTCAAGGCGATTGGATAGACTTTTTCTACGCGAATCGATGAAAATAGGGAGAAGATATTTATCTGGATTTTACCAAGAATGAGGCGATGAAGATGAGTTCAGTAACACATAAATTGGAAACACAGTCCGAGGTTAAAAGTTTTTTCCAATATTTCATCCCGACATTGCTCGGCATGATGTTGATGTCCGTCAATATTGTGATCGACGGTATTTTTGTCGGAAATGGCGTGGGATCGGTGGCGCTGGCGAGCGTGAACATTGCGGTGCCGGTGTTTTCAGTGATCATATCAATCGCCCTCCTCATCGGCATGGGCGGTGGCACGCTTTACTCCATGGCGATGGGGAGGAACGAAGCTGAAAATGCACGGAAGATTTTCACATTATCGATGGTGCTCATCATCGTCGTGACCGTTATCATATCAGGCATGAGCTATTTCAATATGGAGCGGCTAGCATATATGTTCGGCGCAAACGCGGAGACGCTGCCATATGTCATTGACTACATGCAAATTTTATTTATTTCGGCACTTATTTTATCGCTGGAAACGAGTTTGAGTATTTTTGTACGAAATGACGGCGATCCCCAGCTTGCGATGATAGGACTCGTCGTGTCCGCTGTTTTGAATATTGGCTTAAATTACGTGATGATTTTCATCCTCGGCCTTGAGGTCAAAGGCGCGGCGATTGCAACCGTGCTGGCAACCTTAGCCGGCCTGTTAATCTATATGATTCATTTTCTCAAAAAGGGCTCCAATTTAAAATTGAACCGATTCACTTGGAACTGGAAAGAAGTGAAGTCGCTTGGCACCATTGGTTTCCCGAGCTTTTTATCAGAAGCTGGCATGGGGGTTTTTGTCATCGGCTACAATCTGACAGCGGCCGCTTACCTTGGTACCGCTGGGCTCGCAGCATTCTCAGTCATCAACTATTTGCACACGTTTATGTTTCTCGCCTTTATCGGCATTGGCACAACGATTCAGCCGCTCGTCAGTTATTATTACGGCGCACAACGCGATGAATCCATTAAGAAAACAGTCAAATTAGCTGAACGAACTGGCCTAGCGCTTGGCATTCTTTTTCTCGCCATCGGATTTCTCGGAGCAGATTACCTCGTTGCCATATTTGGCGTCGAATCCGAGGAAATCGCGGGGCTCGCAGCACGAGGACTGAAATTATTTTTCCTCGGCTACTTGTTCATGGGCATTAATTTCGTCTATATGACCTACTACCAATCAATTGGTTACGTCAAACCGTCCATTTATATCACCGTTTTCCGAGGATTCGTGCTGCTCATCCTGATGTTGCTCGTCCTGCCACGAGTCATCGGCGACGCCGGCGTCTGGCTCGCACTCCCAGCCGCCGAAGCCCTCGTAGCCATATTCATTCTAGTATTTGCAAGAAAAGGCGTTATGGAAAAAACCTTTTTTGTCGGGAAACAATCAGAATAGCTAGCGTCGCGCAGGAGCCGGGCGCCTGCCCCGTATGAGGCGACGGCTTTTTCCTTTCTTTAAAGAGGCTGTGGACACGCAGGCGGGGCTATAGCCCCTTAAATTTTTCTATAGCCCTTCAGGCGATTCTATAGCCTCTTAAAAGTTTCTATAGCCTTTCATACCAATCTATAGCCTTTTAAATTTTTCTATAGCCTTTCTTACGATTCTATAGCCCTTTAAAAGTTTCTATAGCCCTTCAGACGATTCTATAGCCTCTCAAAAGTTTCTATAGCCTTTCATGCCAATCTATAGCCTCTTAAAAAGTTCTATAGCCCTTCGTGCAATTCTATAACTGGTAAACTTGAATTTTGTGGAAATTGCTCGAGTGGGGGTGGATGATAGAGTGTATGTCGCCGGGATCCGCTCATTTTTAACTTCATGTTTTTCAATAGATTGTATGTGACTTTGCGATTAGGGGCATTAAGAAAAGTACGGATTTCACTGTTTGTTGCGGGTTTCATTTCATTAAGAAGAAAGTAATCATAAACTGTTTGGATGTGAGCATTTCTATCGGCATGTCCGCATTTGGTGCAGTGCCAATTACGCGCCTGTCTAATCATGGGGTATTGCCAACATTTTTCGCATGATATTCCAGTAATAAGTTGTGTTTGGGTAATATTTCTTTTACGTAAAATATCTTCATAGCGATGAAAACTTTGTGCTTGAATAGAATGAAATACTTTATTTAACGAGCTAGATGGTGTTGCTTTTCTTGTATTTGGTAAAAAAAGTGTATCTAATCTTTCATGGAGAAGGTCGACGTGGAGAACTTTCCTTGTGAAGAGTTGATCTTGTTGAGGATTTGAAAGGATGGTCGAAGCATTGCTAATGACAACAAATGTTTCAATCGGTAAGACAGGTAAATCATTTTCAAGAAACCAACCAGTTAAATTTCGCTTTTGCTTTTCCACTTGAGCAATCGGGCAAGGGTAGCGAACCTTTCTATCTACCTGTAGTTGAATCAATTGTCGTAATGATGGATCATATACAAGTTCACCTGCCCAGTTTTTGGTTTCAAGAATCACGTGCCGTTGATTTGTCAAAATAACAGTATCTAATTGAAAGTCGAAATTTTTATATTTTAAGCGGATAGCTGAAAGGGCGTGTGCGCTGTTGTGAGGGTAAATTCGCAGCATATAGTCCAAATGTTTTTCGCCATAATACCCAGCAGTGCGATTGGACAATTCTTGCCGTAATCGTTTGTCTTTGCGCATGAAAGGCTTGATCTGACGAAAAAGCGCCTCGATACCGAGTAATCTAAAATCTTTAGTGCGTTTTGTTACATTCAATTTTCATCCTCCTTTTGAATGATTCTTCTTTATTAAGTCACAAATTTCAAAATAATGCAAGTTAAATGTGTGTCATATTTTTGCCTTATGTCTTACGATATAAAGAAACCAGATGAATACTATTATCATCTGGTTTCTTTAATTTCATGACCCACTTCATCAAAAAGCTCTCAGTCACTTTTCAAAAACTCTAACACTTCTCTAACCGCTGCTTCCCCCTGCCCAATGCAATCGGGAATGCCAACACCTTCATAGGAACTGCCAGCCAGATAAACGCCTGGCAATCTATCACTTAATTCACGGCGTGCTTTTTCCAATCGCTCAACATGGCCAATCGTGTATTGTGGCATAACATCGCGCCACCGGGTCACCATCGTGAATTCAGGTGCATCTGTTATTCCCATGATTTTTTCCAACTCGGCACGAACGATGCTCACCATTTCTTCATCAGACATATCGACTACTCCTTGGTCAGCTGGCTTACCTACATAAGTCCGGAGCAACGCTTTTCCATCCGGGGTTGTTGTTGGCCATTTTCGGTGCGTCCATGTACAAGCGGTCATGCGTAGATCACTGTTTCTGGACACAACAAATCCAGTCCCGTCAAGGCCGCCTTCAACCGCTGACTTGTCAAAAGCGAGCACGACATTGGCGACGGACGACATCGGCATATCTTCAAACGACGAAAAGAACGAATAACCCTCAAACACTCTCGGCAAATGTAAATGAGGAATCGTCATCACCACCGCATCCGCGCACAGACTTTCGCCATTGTTTAAACGCAAGTCATAATCGCCCTCGACCTCGTCCTCGCCCTCTTTCTTAACAACCTTTTCCACACGTGTATTGAGCATGACCGTTTCATCACCAAGCTCTTCAGCAAGCTTTTGCACCAACGTTTCCAACCCATTTCGGAACGTTAGAAATTGTCCTTTTCGCTTGCCCGTGCTAGCTTGACCGGTCGGCAATGTCGCCCTTAACCCTTGAGTCACACTGCCATAGGACTGCTCCAACTCATAAAACGCCGGGAATGACGCCATCAAACTCATCTCATCAATATCAGAAGAATAAATTCCTGATAAAAGAGGTTCGACTAGATTTTCAATCAACTCATCACCAAAACGCCTGCGTAAAAAGTGCCCCAATGACTGGTCGGACATCGCAGACCCTTTAGGTACAGTTAACTCTTCTTTTACCCGCTGTTTTCCAGCTTCCGATATCAAATCCGATCCAGCAAGAGCATCTTCTTTCACTGGAATCCCCATGTAAGAGCCGGGTGGAATATTGTACAACTTCTCGTTGACCAGCACGCGTGCTTGACCTGTACTATTTCGCACAAGTTCATCCACTAATCCGAGTTCCTTCACCAAGCTCACTGCCGGCTTTTTACGTTCGAGAAAAGAATCAGCCCCTCTTTCCAGCACAAAACCTTCCCGGTGCACTGTGTTAATTTTCCCACCTAACCGGTCACTTGCCTCAATAAGCTTCACTTCGTAAGGCAAATTCGTACGCTGGATTTCTTTTTTCAAATAATAGGCAGCAGTTAAGCCAGTTATGCCCCCACCTACAACAGCAATATTTTTCATGAATGATCACGCATCACTTGATCTAGCACAACTTTTGCCAAAGTCTTGATAAAAAGCGGATCGGCGTTTGGCATTTCAGGACGATAGTAACCAGCACCAAGCTCATCACAAACGACTTTACATTCATAATCATTATCATATAACACTTCCAAATGATCAGAAACGAACCCAACAGGCGCATACACAAAATTCTGGTAACCTTTTTGTTCATATAAATCCCGCGTCAAATCTTGCACGTCAGGCCCAATCCACGGATCAGGCGTATTCCCCTCACTTTGCCAGCCGATGTCATAATTTTTAATCCCTGTTTTATCAGAAATTAATTTTGCCGTTTCAGCAAGCTGGTCTGTGTACGGATCACCATCTTGTAAAATTTTCTTAGGTAAACTGTGCGCTGACACAACCAGAACCGCTTCATCCTGCTCCTCTTTCGTCATTTTCCCATACTCAGCAAGAATGCTGTCAGACCAGTACTCGATAAACCCTTCCTCATCGTACCAATCTTCAACTGACGTAAGCGCGATGCCAAACTCCTCAGCCGTTTCCTGAGCCCGACCATTATACGACTTAACACTGAATGTAGAATAATGAGGTGCGAGTACAATCGAAACCGCACGCTTGATTCCCGCTTTTGCCATCAATTCAACCGCATCTTCAATAAAAGGTTCAATATGTTTTAAACCAATATACATTTCAAATTCATACTTATCCTGACTCTCATTCAATTTTTCCTCAAGCGCCTTGGCCTGCGCCTCAGTAATCTCGGCAAGCGGCGATATACCGCCAATCGCCTGATAACGTTCAGTTAAATCCTGCAACGCCTCCGCAGACGGCTTCCTACCATGCCGAATATGCGTATAATAGCGCTCAATATCCTCCTCTTTATACGGCGTCCCATAAGCCATCACCAATAGTCCAATTTTTTCCTTTGTCATTGTCGCACCTCTATTTCAAAAATAATTTATAAAAATCAATCAATACACCATACACCAAACAACTAAATCGACCCATCCATTCATCCCACTCTTCATCTAACCACGGCTAACCCCATGCTCCATAAAACGAAACATTCTCACCTAACTCAATCAAACACTCCTCGTGATCTGTTAACCACACACGCCGAGTTATCTTCTCGAATACGTATGCACCAAATCAGTCAACCGTTTCAATGTTGCTGGTTCCACGTCTGGCGTCACACCATGCCCTAGATTAAAGACATGTTTCCCATCAGCCATCCCTTGATCCAAAATAGCTTTTGTCCGCTCCTCAATTATTTCCCAATCGGCAAGGAGAATAGTCGGGTCGAGATTGCCTTGTAATACTTTAGTGACACCGAGTTCTCGTGCTTCCACGATTGAAGTCCGCCAATCAAGACCAATCACGTCAACGGGCAGGTCATTCCATTCCATTAATAAATGCCTCGCATGGATCCCGAATAAGATAAGCGGCACACCGGTTGGCTTTAATGCAGAGAAGATTCGTTCCATCACTGGTTTGATAAAATAGCGATAATCGGATGTATTCAATGCGCCCACCCATGAATCGAAAATTTGAATGGCAGCCGCGCCAGCATCAATTTGAGCCTTCGTATAATCGATGATCATCTCGCCTAATTTATACATTAATTTAAACCAGGCCTCTTGATTCGTATACATGAACGCTTTAGTTTTACTGTAATTTTTAGACGGTCCGCCTTCGATCATATAACTGGCTAACGTAAACGGGGCCCCACTAAAACCAATTAATGGTACAGTCAACTGCTCTTCTGTTAAGAGTTTGATTGTGTCCAAAACATAAGGAATATCTTCTTCAGGATGTAATTCCTTTAATTCTTCAACGTCTTTTACTGATGTAATGGGATTATCGATGACGGGACCAATGCCCGACTTAATCTCAACATCAATCCCCATCGCCGGTAACGGACTCATAATATCTTTATATAAAATGGCCGCATCATTTTGATAATTTTCCACGGGCAATCTTGTGACATAGGCACAGATTTCAGGATTATGAGTAATCTCGAATAAAGTGTATTTTTTACGGATCTCCAAATACTCTTTCTGGGAACGCCCGGCCTGGCGCATATACCAGGCTGGCGTATAATCCGTCTGTTCGCCATGATAAGCGCGAATAATCGTATCATTTTTCAAAATCGACATGTTCGTCATCCTTTACAAAATAAGTGTGTTCAATCGAAAAAAGAAGATAGAAAACTTAGGTATTAACTAATCGCTCATGGAATATACTCGCTTTCCACGGGCTAGGAAGAATTGAAGTACATTCTTCTTCAGTGGTGAGCCTCCGCGATGTGAGCTACGCTACTTTAGGAGGAGCTCTACATCGCTCTTACTTCGAGGGCACTAAAAAAAGTTCTCCAAATTATTCCCACACCACATTTCGGCTAATACATCTGCTTTATCCTCCCTGGATTTACTCCTGAATCATATTCCAGGTAGTGTACTTGCTTTATCCTCCCTGGATTTACTCTTGAATCATATTCCAGGTAGTGTATCTGCTTTACCCTCCCTGGATTTACTCCTGAACCTTATTCCAGATAGTGTATTTGTAAAATCCAAAAAATTTGTTGGAGATTATGCCATAACGTTGAAGCACTTTTTCAATGACACCCTTACTTCCCGTAGGAGTCTCGCATATTCCATTCGCTAATACGTGTCTCTCTTATAGTTCAACACAAAAATCCGAATACCTTAAAATAATAGAAACTTATTTCTTAAGTGATGGAAAGACCTTTTGCACGGCTTGAATTGTTTTTTCAATATCTTCATCGGAATGGCTCGTCGATAAGAATAACCCTTCAAACTGGGAAGGTGGTAGAAAAACGCCAGCTTCGATCATGCCACGATAATAGGCTGCAAACCGTTCGGTATCTGAGCTTTGAGCTGTTTCGAAATTAATGACATCTTGATCGGTAAAGAAGAAACCTATCATGGAACCTGCTCTATTAACTTGAAGAGCGATATCATTGTCCTCGGCCGCTTTTTGGTAACCTGCAACGAGTCGATCAATCTTTTGATTCATGTGCTCATAATCTTCTTTGGTCAATGCATTTAATGTTTCAAACCCAGCCGCCATAGCTAGAGGATTGCCTGACAATGTCCCAGCTTGATAAATATTACCGGACGGAGCAATATGTTCCATAATATCTCGTCTACCACCATAGGCTCCAACTGGCAACCCACCGCCAATCACTTTACCAAGACAGGTAATATCAGGCGTCACATCGAAATGCCCTTGAGCACAGTGATAGCCGACACGGAATCCCGTCATCACTTCATCAAAAATTAATAACGTACCATGTTTTTCTGTTATTGTTCTTAACTCTTGTAAAAATGATCCAACAGGAGGCACGACTCCCATATTTCCAGATACCGGTTCAACAATTACAGCGGCAATATTATCGCCATACTCCTCAAAAGCATACTGCACACTTTCCATATCGTTATATGGCACGGTAATCGTATTACTTGCGATTCCCTTTGGCACACCTGGACTATCTGGCAGGCCTAACGTCGCCACACCTGACCCGGCTTTAATTAGAAGTGAATCTCCATGACCGTGATAATTTCCTTCAAATTTCAAAATCAAATCTCGTCCCGTGTAGCCTCGAGCAAGTCTTAAGGCACTCATTGTTGCTTCTGTGCCTGAATTGACCATCCGTAACATTTCAATTGATGGAACACGCTCCATCACGAGTTTTGCGAGCTTATTCTCTAAGAGGGACGGCGCTCCGAAACTTGTGCCTTTTTCCGCTACGTCTTTTAATCTATTGATCACACGGTCATCCGCATGGCCTAAGATGAGCGGCCCCCAGCTGAGGACGTAATCGATATAGTCATTTCCATCGATATCAGTAATTTTAGATCCTTTTCCATGATCCATGAAAATGGGTGACATGCCCACTGATTTAAACGCTCGGACGGGTGAATTCACACCACCCGGCATTAAATCTACAGCTTCTTTATTAGCATCCATTGACTTTGTAAAGTCCAACCTGATCACTCCGTTCCTATGATTTTTGCAGCCATGTTGCTGCGTCTTTTGCAAAATAAGTCAAAATCAAATCCGCACCCGCACGTTTCATGGCGGTCAATTTTTCCATAACAATCGCTTGCTCGTCAATCCACCCTTGCTGGGCAGCGGCTTTAACCATCGCATACTCACCACTTACGTTATAAGCGACGATAGGAAGATTAAAATTATTCTTAACTTCCCTCACAATATCCAAATAAGCTAGAGCCGGCTTGACGATGAGAAAATCAGCTCCTTCATCAACGTCTGATTCAGCTTCTCGCATTGCTTCCAAGCGATTGGCTGGGTCCATTTGATACGTTTTCCGGTCACCAAATGACGGCGTACTGTCTGCTGCATCGCGAAATGGCCCGTAAAAAGCGGAAGCATATTTGACGGCATAAGACATGATCGGGATATGTTCAAAGCCTGCTTCATCCAAAGCTTGCCTAATTGTTATGACAAAGCCATCCATCATATTGGAAGGGGCAATAATATCCGCCCCAGCTTTTGCTTGGGAAACTGCCGTACGTGCTAAAAGCTCAAGTGACGCATCATTGACGACATCATTATTTTCAATGACACCACAATGGCCATGTGACGTATATTCACATAAACATGTATCAGCGATTACCAATAAGTCAGGCACTTCTTGTTTAATTAATTTTGTTGCCTCTTGAACAATCCCTTGATCTGAAAATGCGCCTGTTCCTGTCTCATCTTTTTCTTCTGGCACGCCAAAAAGCATGACCGCCTTAATGCCAAGCTCCATGACCTCTTTCATTTCGTCAGCCAAGTAGTCCAAAGACAGTTGAAAAACACCAGGCATGGATGGCACTTCGTTTTTTATATTTTTGCCTTCAACAACAAACAAAGGATAAATTAAATCATCAACGGTCACATTTGTCTCGCGCACCAAAGACCTTATAGCAGCTGATGTGCGCAAGCGTCGATGCCGTTTAAACTGATTACTTAACATAAGGTTCACCTCTTTTATTTTCAGAAATATATTCATGCATTTTTTCCATCATCCCTTCAATTGTAAATTCATCTGGGACAAGGATTTTCCGGAATTCATGGGTACGAGCGCGTTTTTCTGTTGTTGTGCCAATACAGACGATTATTGATTGAATTTCGACCCCGGTTTCCCCTGTTAATTCAACAAAAGCATCCACTGTAGATGGACTCGTAAATGTTATAAAATCGAATGATTGCGTTGCCAACGCCTGATTGAGTTGGGCTCTCGCCTCCCAATTCGTCACCGTGTCGTAGACTTTCATACAGTCGACCGGGATATTTTTCATTTGCAAAGCCTCTTTTAACACCGGCCGTGATAACTGTCCTTGCACGAGCAACACACGCCCTGTTGGTTGATGTTTTTCTAGAAATTCGGGTGCCATTGTCTTGGCATCATAAATGCTTGGGATAAACTCAGCTTGATAGCCAAACACTTGTAAGGCTTGATTTGTCTTCGGACCGACGACCGCAAAACGGGCAGCAGCCAGCTGGTCTTCTTTACCCTCTTTTTCCACATTCTTAAAGAAGCATCTGACGCCATTCGCACTTGTGAAAATAATCCACTCATACATTTCAAGGTGGCCGATAAATTGGTGTTGACAATCAATTTTAATTAAAGGCGTGACCACTGCATGACCGCCGTACTGAGTGATCTGCTGGGCAAACTCACTTGCTTTCGGTTCGTTCCGCGTCACCAAAACGCGTTGATTTTTCAATTGAATTGTCATGTTATTGCATCTCCTGTTTGACCTCAGCAATAATGTCAAGCGCTCCCCGATCAATTAATACATCCGCCACCTCTTGAGCTAGAGTCTTGGGATTTTCGCCTGACGCTTCATGCTCAACCACTTTTTGCCCTTTTGTATCAATAACCATTCCGTGTAAATAAATCACACCATCGTCGACATAGGCATATCCGCCAATTGGAGCTTGCTCGCCTTCGTCAAATGAGCTTAGAAAAGTTCTTTCAGCTATGACGGCTTTTTCCGTCGCTTCATCATTTATTTTCATTAACATCTCGCGAACTTCTTCGTCAGTTTCACGGTTTTCAATCGCCAGCGCCCCCTGCCCCATTGCCGGGACAAATGTATCAGCGGGTAAACATTCGGCAATGAAATTTTGACCAATCTCTAGTCGATTCAATCCGGCCATCGCCAATACAATCGCGTCAAAATCACCAGCTACCATTTGGTCTATGCGAGAATCGATCGGACCACGAATCCATTTCGTTTGAACATCTGGCCGTTGTCTCATAAGTTGCGCCGCTCGCCTCAAACTACTTGTGCCAATGACAGCCCCTTTAGGTAATTCCATGAGACCCTGACCGTGCCGATTTAACAAAGCATCTCGCGGATCCTCTCGAACTGGAATGGACGTGATCTCTAGGCCATCAGGCAACTCAACTGGAATATCCTTTAAACTATGAACCGCAAAGTCGATTCGCTCATCAAGAAGATCTTTTTCGATTTCCTTAAGGAAAACACCACCCCCACCTAATTTAGGCAAGGATACACTTAAGTTTTTATCACCTTTTGTTTCGATTTCTCTGATATGAATCGGATTTTGGATGCCAGCTTTTTTCAGCTCTGCTATTACCCATTTTGTTTGGATTAATGCTAATTTACTTTTTCGTGAACCTACGATGAGTTGGCGCACTTTTCAGCCTCCTTTATTAATTCGGTCTTTTCGATATACGATCGATTTAGGCAGCTTAATTTTGTGGTGGACTTTCAACTTGATCGAATCGCGTTGATTCGTCTTTGACATGAAGACCAAAAATTTCTTTAAATATCAGCATCTTTTCCTGACCTTCATTGTTTTCGCCTATCTTTTTCGCATGTTTAATCGGCTCTTCTAAAAGTTGATGGATAATACTTTTCGTATGTTTTTCCAACAGTTTGATTTCTCTTTCTGTCAAATCAGGCATTTTACGATAAAGACTGTTTAAAATTCCTTCCTGAATCATGAGTGACTTTTCTCTTAATGCTTTAATTGCTGGTACAGCGTCACGCATGGCCACCCAATTACTAAAAGCGGATCGCTCATACCCTATCTGTGTTTCAATCACAGCGGCTGCTTTTTGACGTGTTTCCAAATTTTTGTCCACCACATTCTGTAAATCATCAATATCGTATAAATAGACATGATCCAACTCTTTTGCAGAATGATCGATGTCTCTCGGAACGGCGATATCAATGAGAAATAGTGGGTTTCCTCGTCTTTCTTTTTGAAGAGGCTGCAAGGATTCTTTCGTCAATACCGGTTCATCAGATCCCGTCGAGCTGATTAAAATATCCGCCTCGCGCAGTACATGCAGCAGTTGACCCATATGAACAGCCGTTGCATTAAATTGTTTGGCTAATATTCTCGCTCTCTCAAGTGTCCGGTTAACCACGGTAATTTGCTTTACACCTGCTCCTTGCAAATTTTTAAGAGCCAGTTCTCCCATCTCACCAGTACCTAAAATCACAACATGTTTATCTTGAATGTTAGTAAAGATTTTTTTTGCTAGTTCTACAGCAACATAACTAATTGAGACAGCTTGCTCACTAATTGCGGTATTTCTATGAGCCCGCTTCGCAAAAGTAATCGCCCTTTTAAACAATTCATTAAAAAGTGTACCGGTCGTTCCATTGCTTTGAGCAGTCAAAAAAGCATCCCTTACCTGCCCCAGAATTTGAGTTTCACCAATCACCATCGAATCCAGGCCAATCACTAATTTAAATAAGTGCTCTACAGCCTCATCATCCGTCAAGCACTGGACATAGGGAATAAATTGATCCTCGGTCACCTTGAACCAATTCATTAAAAAATCATGAAGTGAATCAATGCCACCATGAATGTTTTCAACCACGGCAAAGATTTCGGTTCGATTGCATGTAGAAATAATAACATTTTCCAGAATCGGATCTTTCGTTTTCAAAATCTGCATTGCCTCCACTACGTCACCTTCAGAGAATGTTATGATTTCCCTGATCTCTAGAGGGGCGATCTGATAGTCGAGGCCTACTTTAATAATATGCATGACACATCTACTCCTCTGATTGAAGCTAATTGATAATGGAAATTAACATGGATATTAGCTCTCAGTTTCATAGTTTAACACATCGGAGACACATAAATGTGAACGGAGTATGAACAATTATTTAAATTTCGTTTAAAATTGCTTTTTTATGATATAGTGGGCGTGTAAATATAATAAAATTAAAAGGGAGATGACAATATGGTAGAAGCAGTTGAAACAATGGATGGATGGTACAGTCTTCACGATTTAAGAACGATTGACTGGACCAAATGGAAGCAAGCATCAGAAAAAACGCAGCAACAAGCGATGGATGATTTACAAAAATTACTCTCTTCATGGGAAACAGTGGAAGAAGATAAAAATGGCAGTCACTGTCTATATCATATGGTTGGGCAAAAAGCAGACCTTATGTTCATGATTCTCAGACCTACAATGAATGAACTAGCAGCAGCAGAAACAGCGTTAAACAAAACAACCATGGCAGACTTTCTCGTTCCATCTTACTCACATGTATCCGTGGTGGAACTTGCAAAATATCGTCCACAAAAAGACGGGGTCGATCCCGAAACATTACCAGAAACCCAAGCACGTTTGAAACCAATATTACCGAAATATGAGCATATTTCTTTTTATCCAATGAACCGCAAACGCGAAGGCGACTATAATTGGTATACCTTAGAAAAAGAAGAACGTGGAAAATTACTGTACGAACACAGTTTGACTGGCCGCAAATACGCCGGCAAGGTCAAACAAATTATTACCGGCTCAATCGGATTTGACGACTGGGAGTGGGGTGTCACATTATTTGCCCACGACGTACTCGAACTGAAAAAAATTGTTTACGAAATGCGCTTTGATACCGCCACCTCCCGATACGGAGAATTCGGGGAATTTTTCGTCGGTAACTATTTAGCTAAAGGTGACTTAAAAGAATTATTTAATATATAAGTCTAACAGAAGCCGCTCGCAGATCCTATGCGAGCGGCATTTTCAAGTTATTAAATATGGGGAGGTGCCTTCGGACAAGAATTGCGCGACGTTTTGTCGGTCTATACGCTTTCGATTCGGGCTATGCGCCGTCTTTCATGGCTATGCGCTTTCTCCGAGATCTATGCGTCGGCATTTACGCCTATGCGCTTTTCCCGCTGTCTATGCGGCGTCTTTTTCGACTATGCGCTTTTCTCGCGGTCTATGCGCTATTTTAAAATACTTCTTCTAAAATGGTTTAACCCTATCAAAAACCGGGCATATTAAAACCATGAGTGAGAATAATAGATTTTCACTCACCCAAACTCATTTTGGAGGTGGATATCAAGGTAGAAAAGTACAAGACAGGCGAGAAAACACCCGAAAGTAGAAAGTTCAAAGTGGACAGTCTAGTTAACGGTGGTTCAAGCGACAACACTGCTATTGATATCGAGAAAGGCGAATCCTTTCCATCTTCTCCAAGCAGTAACGATGCTGCTTATTGGGTAAAAGCGTGACAGACTCTCCCGTTAAAAGGAAAGCCAAAGCCCCTTAGCTCTCCCCCTGAGCTAAGGGGTTTTCATTTAATTATACTTTTCCTCACACACTTCTTTGTGATGTATAATCTAGAGCGGGTGTGCTGTGCGACCAAAGACGATTGCCGCGCGACCTTCAAACGAGTGTTACCTATCTTTAGAAGGACGGCGAACAGCCGTCTTGATCAAAGTGGTAACAGATGACACTTCTTTTATGCCATACAAAAAAACGAGCATTTCACAATAAGGAAATGCCCATTTTTCCGTTTCGTACCTATTTTCAGCCAAGAAATTCTACTCTTTGTTTTTCCTCTTCTCAATCATCTTCCTGACAACATCTGGATTTGTACCACCTGTCACCCGACGTCGTTCGACAAAGTAATAAGGATCAACAATTTTGTTCCAGTCTTGTTCTGAAAGCGTTACGTCTTCCAGCCATTCGTTGACCTGATCCACAGATAGTTCATACAATTCTTTACCTACTTCATCCGCATTCTTAGAAATAACGCTTGCTTGATGATGCGCTTTTCTGAATGATACCCCATAATCGCGTGCCAAGACATCAGCAAGTTCTGTAATTGTAATCATATTTTCCCGCGCTTGTTGGTAGGCTCGGTCTTTATCAAACTTCATCGTTGTAATGACAGCTTGCATCAAACGTAAGACACGAATAGCTTTACTAAATCCTGAGTAAAAATGCGGTTGTAAATCATCTTCGGTATCATTAATATCACCGAATGGTGTGTTATGAACCATATGGATAACTGCCATTCCTTCCGAAGCAGCACTGCTCGCTATTGAGCGCGAATGTTCAATGGAAACAGGATTTCTTTTTTGCGGCATAATGCTGCTAATTTGGACGTAAGCATCGGACACTCTAATCAGGCCAACTTCCTTGGATGACATTCTTAAAAACTCCTGCAACCAGCGCCCCATATTTGTCATCAGACTTACTAAAGCTTGTGCGGCTTCAGTTAAATAATCCCCGCTTCCAATTGCGTCATAGGAATTTTCAATTAAACCATCGAAACCTAATAACTCGACCATCCGCTCACGATTGATTGGAAAACCTGACGTCGTAATTGCAGCGGCGCCCATTGGCGACTGGTTCACCGTCCGATACGCCTGCTTCAACCGACCAATATCCCGTTTCAAATTATCATACAAAGCCAGCAAATAGTGACCAAAAGTAGTCGGCTGAGCTGGTTGCGTATGAGTGTGGGCCGGCATAATCGATTCAACATGTTGTTCTGCCTGATAAAGTAAAGAATCCGCCAAATTTTCAGCATGCTCAATCGTTTTTTCAAGATAATCTCGTAAAACGATCCGGTACATCGCTTCGCCCATATCATTTCTACTTTTTGCAATATGCATTTTCCCTGCCAGTTCATCGCCAATAATTTCACCAATGCGCGACTCGACCAAAAAGAATAAGTCTTCATATTCAGCATGGTATTCGATGGTATCGCAATCCATGTTTTCAACCTGTTCAACGCCATGTAAAATCGTTGCAGCTTCATCTTCAGTCAATATTTTTTGTTCAGCCAGCATCTTCGTGTGTGCATTATGAATCATAAACATTGCATCAAATAAATGCTCTTTCTGATCATAGAAAATAGGTTTTAATAGGGTTTCGCTAAATACTTTCCCAGGAAAATGAGCCCCATCCTGCTGCTCAAATTCCTCTTTCGATGTAAACATTGTAAAATGCACCTCTTCTAATTATAAAATTAAGTCGAGCGGGCAACGCTTCAACTCGAGCGAGAATCACTCTCAGTCGAGCGATCAACGCCCCTACTCGAGCGGGAGTCACTCTCAGTCGGCAACCTGCTCAACTCGAGCGAGAAACAGTCCCGCTCGAGCGACAATCGCTCCAGCCCGAGCCACTGCCACAGTCACTAAACCAACCCCACATCACCGCTCCTTCAAATACCGTCATCTCAAAACTACCAATCTACAACGTATTCTCCGCCTTCACGTCAAAGAATTTATACGTAATAAACATCACAATCGATATGAGCCCGACTTGAATCATTCCGTAAGCGGCCGCTTGACCCATGTTGAACATCCTTAATTGGTTCATAATCTCAATAGAAATCGGTCGGTTACCTAACGTGTATAGCAAGACAGAAGTCGGGAATTCACCGACAGCTTGCACAAAGGCTAGCAGGGTTCCACTTAAAACACCTGGTAAAATAATCGGAATAATAACTTTTCTAACCGTATAGAACCATTTCGCACCTAAGTTCTGAGCCGCTTCTTCAATCGTATCGTCAAGCTGATTAAGTACCGCATTCGTCGAGCGGACAACTAATGGTAAAAAGCGGATGAAATAAGCAAGTGGTAGAATCCAAAACGTTCCTACTAGTATTTTTCCAAATGAAAAGACAGATGGTTCATTAAACGCTAGAATAAGATTCATCCCGACAACCGTTGCAGGTAGTGCCCAAGGAACCATTACAAGAATATCGAGCAAATTTTTCCCAATAAATTTACGTTTAACTAAGGTGTACGATGTAATCAGACCAAACACAAACACCCCAGCACAGGCAATGACTGTCATAATTAAACTGTTTCTAACCGGATCCCAAATATGCGGTGTATCAAATAGCAATCTAAAATTTTCCAAGCTGAAGGCCGTTGGATATGTTTGCCAAGTCCAAGCACCGTCAGGCACAAGCGATAATAATAGTAATGTCGCATGTGGTAATAACAATATGATCATCGCTAAAATTCCAATTGTCACCATCGTCCACTTTAATACAGGGTTATTAACTTCGCTTCGGTGAGCACCAATTCCTTTGCTCGCCATACGATAATCCTTACGACTTTCATACCAACGCATAAATAACAAAAATCCAATAGAAACGGCAGATAAAATAATCGACTGAGTCGCAGCCATTTCCAGATCACCATTAATTTTAGAAAAGTAAATCTGTAAACTGAGCACTCGGTAACCACCCGCTAATAAAAACGGCGCACTGAATGATGCCATGGAAACCATGAAAACTAGTAAAGCAGAAGCGACAATTCCTGGTGTAAGCAATGGGAATGTTACTTTCCAAAAGACTCTAAATTTACTTGAGCCCAAATTCGCTGCCGCCTCTTCAAGCGACGGATCAATATTATTTAAAGCAGAAGATGTCGTCATATAAAAGTAAGGATACATCGTATAAGCGTGGACGAGTAAAATTCCAGACACCCCGCCAATACTAAACGGGACCTTCGATAAGTTAAATAAATCCTTAATCGCATTCGGGACAAGGCCAGCTTCTCCATACAAAAACATAAAAGCCATAACACCTACAAGCGAAGGAAGCACGATCGGCATAATGGCAATATTAGAGAAAAATTGACGCCCTGGAAAATCATAACGATTAAAAATAAACGCTAATGGAATTCCAATCAGTGCACTAAAAAATACGGAAAGCAGTGAAATATAGACCGAGTTCCACAACGCTTCAAAGTTGGCGGCCGCTTTTGCCCCGAAAAAGTCTTGATAGTTTTGCAAGGAAAAAACGCCATTTTTCCGAATACTTTCAAGGAAGGTCTCGATCGTCGGATAAAGAACATAACCAAGTAAAATAATGAGAACAGGGATTAACAAATATAACGTTCGTCTACGTTCTGCATTTAACATTTATTGATCACTCCCCGACTGTGGCACAACACGAACTTGATCTTCAGGAATGGAAATATAGACATGACTACCTTCTTTTAAGTAAGTTTTTGGACCGCGATTCAAATCAGTTGCTTTAAAAGTGACATCCTCATTCACTTTCACAAAGGTATGTACAGATTCACCTGTAAATTGAACAAGCGACACTTCCCCTTGATAAACATTTTTCCCTTCAATCAGTTCTTCACTTAAATGAACGACTTCAGGACGAATTGAAATCGACAGCTGGTCAGTCTCATCATATTCCGCGATATTTAACTGCGTTTTATTAACATAGAAAGAGTCAGCCATTTTTTCAGAATGATAAACTGATTGATTATCAATATCTTTTTCAAATGTCACCGGAAACAAGTTAGTTTCGCCAATAAACTTGGCTACAAAATCATTGACTGGTTCATTATAAATTTCCGTCGGTGTGCCTACCTGGTGACATACTCCTGTATTAAAGACGGCAATTCTATCGCTCATCGATAAGGCCTCGACTTGATCATGTGTCACATAAACCATGGAAATCCCGTATTCACGTTGCAACCTTAAAATTTCATTTCTCATCTCATCACGTAAACGAGCATCAAGATTACTGAGCGGCTCATCTAAAAGTAAAATATCCGGCTCAATAACAAGCGCTCTCGCTAAAGCAACGCGCTGTTGTTGTCCACCACTAAGCTGGCTCACTTGACGATCGATAAATTGATCAAGTCGAACTTTTTTGAGCACATCCGTGACCTTTTTCTTAATAACGGGTTTCTTTAGTTTTCGTACTTTCAATCCAAAAGCGACGTTTTCAAATACAGTCATATGAGGAAAGAGGGCATAGTTTTGAAAAACCATGCCCGTATTTCTTTTCTCAGGAGCCACTTTTGTCATATCTCGATCATTAAATTTTACCTTTCCAGTCGTCGGGTAGTAAAAGCCAGCAATCATGCGAAGAGTTGTTGTCTTACCGCATCCACTCGGGCCTAAAAATGTAAAAAATTCTCCCTCTTGGATCGTTAAATCTAAGTCCTTGACTGCTGTCACACTACCAAACTGCTTTGTAATATTCGATAAATAAACTGTTGACATGAAACAACAACCTCTCCTTAAATATAAATGAATGAATTTTAACACCCGAACATTCGCACTGCTGAAACACCATTGATTTCCACTACAGGCGGACGCTTTCCGCGGGCGGCTGATAAGCCTCCTCAGGCTTTGCCTTGCGGGGTCTTACCTAGGCCTTTCCTCCCGCTGGAGTCGCCGCCTTTCGTTCCAATCAATTTATACCAGCATTTATTTATAAGTGAGTGAATTTATTATCACTAGCTTATTCGGACGTATCAATAGAATGTATAGGTGTAAATTCATTCAAATAATGATTACTCTTCCTCATCACTCTTATCTTTATCTGTACTCTTAATATTGTTATCCCAGTGTTCCATCCATTCGTCTTGTTTTTCTTCAACGAGCTCCCAGTCAAGTTCCATTGGAATGATTTCAGTTTCTTCAATCCAGTCTGGAAGTTCATCGATATCGTCACGTGTTGGAATACGGTAATATTCTTCAGCTAATAATTTTGCCGCTTCTGGCGTGTTGACAAACTCATAAAATGCTTCAGCTGCCTTTGGATGTGGCGCGTCATTAATCACTGCAATTCCTTCCGTAATAACAGGTGTACCGCTTTCAGGAATGTGATACCCAAATGGATAATCTTTTTCCTCAGCTAACTGAACCGTATCAGGCATATTCCATACCGAAACATTTCCAACCCCTTTAGCGACCTGGTTATACATAATCTCAGGGTTCGCTGAATATTCCTTTGTATTTGCATCTAACTTTTCTAACCAATCATATCCTGCCTGTGGGTCTTCACTATCTTTGTAATCATCATAAATGATCGCTGAGAAAATCGTCCGCATCCCACCTGAAGCGAGTGGGTACCTAATAATAATGTCATCTTTCCATTGTTCATCGAGTAGGTCATCCCAATCTTTCGGTGCCTCATCTTCATCAATTTCCTTCGTGTTATACATAATCACTTGCGGTGTGATCGACGTACCAGACCATAACCAGTCAGGATCACGATATAAATCCTCTAACGTATCTGCATAGGTCGGCTCATACTCCGCTAAAAGCCCTTCATCAGCCGCTTGATTAAAGTTGACTTGAGGCGCGCCCCACCAAATATCAGCCTGCACATTATTTTTCTCAGAACGCACACGATCAAGAATCTCTTGAGAACCCATATCTAAAAATTCCATTTTAATCCCATATTCATTCTCAAACTGCTGCTGAAACTCAGTTAAAATATCTGTTCCATGCGGCGAATAAACAACAACCTTCTCTTCCAATTCATCATCTTCTACATCTGGTGCCGACGAATCCGAATCATTATCTCCATCATCCGAACTCCCCGCCATACATCCAGCAAGCAGTACAGCCAAAACAATACCTAAAAATAATAACCAACTCTTTTTCATAACCTTCACTAAAATTACCCCTTTCACCTTAAATATTTAGTGGTAAATCATGTTCCTCCAAAAACAGGGCCACAGCCCCTATAATCCCAGCCTCTTCCCCCAATGCTGTCTGCACCACCTCACAACGTTGCGGCGTATGCTGTCTTATGATGTCAATCAACTGCTCACTAACCAACTGAAATGATTTACTGACACCACCTCCTAAAATAACAACCTCTGGATCAAAAAGAGAAACATAATTCGCAATACCAATACCTAAATTATCAATCGCAAAATCAATCACGCTCACCGCATCAGCGTCGTTCTCAGCATAAAGTTCAAACGCCTCCTTAGCAGTGACGGCTCTTCCTAACCTGCTCGACAAACGATGACTAATCGACGATCCACTCGCCACACCTTCCAAATAGCCGTAACCTTCGTAAACAGGTTTATATTTTTCTACATTCTCACGATCTGTGACAATATAACCCATCTCCCCAGCACTATAATTGCTGCCGCGATATAATTCACCATTGATAATAATTCCACTACCAATCCCAGTCCCAATCGCAATATAAATCAGATTGGATTTATCACTTGCAGCGCCTTTCCAATGCTCCCCTAATACAACACTATTCACATCGTTATCAACATAGATGGGAAAATCAAAAGTTTCTTGAAGTTTCTCTCGCACAGGAAAATGCTCCCATTCCAGCGCAGGGGCTTCAATCACAAGCCCTTCCTCCACATTGGTTATACCTGGAACACCTACCCCTAAGCCTAGAATATCAGAGTCTTCCAGTTGCAACTGACTCTTCATCGAATCCACGCAGCGCTCAATCTCTTTAAATAAATCACTATGTAAATGCTGTTGGGTCGGAAATTCACGATGCGCACAAACTTCACCATTAAGATCAGTCAGTCCTAATGTGACACTTGTTCCACCTATATCAATGCCGATTAAGTAAGATCTCTTTGCATTGAATGCCAACTGGACTGGCTTCCTGCCTCCACCAACCGACGCATGACCGCTCCCCGTCTCATAAATCCAACGGTCTTCAAGCAATTCTTTTACAATCAAAGATACCGTCGGCTTACTTAAACTCAGCTTTTTCGAGATATCTGATCGTGACAACGCTCGCTCGTCGACAATACAATTAAGCACATTTCTCGTATTAACTGTCTTACTACCTGCCACACTTTCTCTTTGCATAACATAAACCCCTTAGACATTTTTTCACTTTAACGACCTTGCTCTAAAATGGAAAATTGAATATTTAAAAAACAAATCATGTATCCGAGTTGATAACTTACTGTCCTTAGTTTCTTCCACTAGTTGAATGTATTATATATGATGTTCTCTCTTCCAAAATCGTATTTTAGAATTGAAGCTCTAATGATCCATTAGTTAGTAAGCCTAACTAACCAATCACCTCGAGTATAATGTAAGCCCTTGCATTTGTAAAGTGGAAAATTGAAAAAATTAGAATAAATTAATGTAATCCTTATCACTAAGCCAAATTAACCAATGATTAAATAGTATTAATTGACTATTTACATTTTTCTACTAAATTGCTAATTTGAAGTAAGAGATTTGTTTTAACATGTCGTATAATTTACTGTTAGTTGGTTAGTTCACTTTACTAACTATGAATGATTCGTTTTATGGATAGCGACACATTTTCCTTACCCCCCCTTTTTTAAAAATAATCCATAAAACGAACGCATATAAACAGTGGAACTCTGACCAAACTATGACTAACAATAAGACGACATGTTAACAAGTCCGAAATAAAATGAAAGGGGTTACATTATGAAGAAACTCATTCATATTTTATTCTCACTCACGCTAGTCCTATTCCTTTTACCGATTCATGGATTAGCCGAAACGTTACCACAACATAGCCAGGTACAAGACACGACGCTCGATAATGAACAGGACGATGAATTGTGGAATGTTATAAATCCGTTAAATACGACGGTGACTTTCCTAAACACGGGTGCTCATCCGGATGATGAGCGAAGTGATTTATTGGCTTATCTTTCGCGCGGGCTAGGTGTGAAGACGTCAAGCCTCATCGCCAATCGCGGGGAAGGTGGACAAAATGAAATCGGCAGTGAACTTGGGGATGGGCTTGGCATTATCCGCTCCAATGAAATGATTGAAGCCGCTGACGTGACTGGTGTGAAGGCTTATCATTTAAGTGAAACGACGTCCGATTCGATTTATGATTTTGGTTTCTCCAAATCTCCTGAAGAAACGCTAGAAAAATGGGGCGAAGATTTAACGTATGAGCGATTTATCCGTTTCATTCGTGAGTATCAGCCGGATATTGTGATGCCTTCGTTCCGTAATGTAGAGAATCAACACGGCCACCATCGAGCAGCAACGATTTTGAGTGAGCAAGCGTTTGAGGACGCCGCCGATCCTGATGTGTATCCTGAACACTTAGACGAAGGGCTATCTATTTGGCAGATGAAAAAATTATATTTACCTGCCGAATCAGAGGACACGGCGACAACGTCACTTGAAATCGGGGATTATGATCCTATTTACGATATGTCATACCCGCAGATTGGCGAGGCGTCACGCTACCTGCATAAAAGTCAGGGCATGGGTAATGACATCCCTGTTGAGCCAAGACAATTTCATTTAGAATTAGTTGACCATTCCGTCGACGATGATGGTGATTTATTCTCAGGCATTCCATACGATTTTAACGACTGGGCAGACCTCGTTACAAATCAAGGCTTGAGCAACCAACTAAGTAAACTACAACAAAAACTAGATACCATTGTCGATGCTTATCCAAACCGCGACGACATCTTCCCAGAAGCACATCAAGCATTAAAAGACGTCGAAAAAGTAATGGAGAAAACGGAAAACACAAATCTAGACGCAGATCTTAAACACGATTTAATACACAAATTAGAAATTAAAGAAGAGCAATTAAACGAAGTCAGCCTCGTCAGCTCAAGTCTTGACATAGAAACGACTTTAAATTCACCCGTCCTCACGCAAGGTGAACAAACAACTGCCACGGTAAAAGTCGAAAACACCGGCTCGCTCACCGTGAAGCATATCGAGTTAGCACTTGCCGCTC
>Ga0209487_1000584_pt1 | contig 32754 bp, 28 predicted proteins | sample Poulit2012_FD_187524 | JGI IMG/M metagenome (GOLD analysis project Ga0209487, IMG submission 187524) | Agricultural soil microbial communities from Georgia to study Nitrogen management - Poultry litter 2012 (SPAdes) (version 2) | ecosystem: Environmental > Terrestrial > Soil > Agricultural land...
CAGGCGAGCTCAGGCGAGCTCAGGTGGGACGGAGTGCTGCAGCACGGCCACCGCTGACACCGCCCGAATACGACCAAGATGCGGCCGATCCTCCGGCGAGGGACGCAGCGGGCCGCTCAGCACCACCACCAGGGTCACCACCGCCAGGGCCACCGCCGCCGCCAGGCTCACACCCCGAACGTCAACTGGCAGCCACCGGCCCGACCGTGCCGCGCAGCGTCGCGGTGCCGGGCAGCGTGACCGTCCGGGAGTCACGGCCCGCGAGGATCTCGCTGAGCATCTCGACGGAGGCCCGCCCGAGCTCGGTGAAGGGCGCGGCCACGGTCGTCAGGCCCGGCGTCATGGTCTGGGCCAGCAGGACGTCGTCGCAGCCGACGATGCTGCGATCCGCGGGGACCCGCACCCCCAGCTCACTGAGGCCTGCGATCACGCCGGCCGCCATCAGATCATCGAAGGCGAACACGGCGGTGGCTCCCGAATCCGCGACCTGCTGCGCCGCCGCGCGTCCGTCGGCGAACTGCGCCTCGATGGGGCCCAGCTCCACCAGCTCGGCGTCCTTGCCCTCGGCCCAGGTGCGGACGGCCTTGGCGCGGTGCGTGGCCGCCCAGGCCGCCCGCGGGCCACGCAGCAGCGCGATCCGGCGGTGCCCCAGTTCATGGAGGTGGTCGGCGATCTCCTGCAAGGCCGGCGTGTTGTCGCAGACCACGCCCGGCAGACCGCGCACGGAGCGGTTGACGATCACCGCCGGCATGCCCCGCAGCACCTCGTGCAGCTGCTTCGAGGGCAGTCGGGGCGAGGCGATGATCAGCCCGTCGACCTGGGGACGGATGCGGTCGACCAGATCCTGCTCGGCATTGACGCTGAGCTCGGAGTCGATGAGCAGCAGCTCGGCGTCCTTCTGGCGGGCGGCGTCCTGGACAGCACGGATCAGGGGCGGGAAGAACGGGTTCGCGACGTCGGGGACCAGCATCCCGATCACGCCGGTGCGGCCGGTGGCCAGCCCGCGGGCGGCGCGGTTGGGGGCGTAGCCCAGCTCGCGGGCGGTGGTCAGGATCTTCTCACGCAGCTCGCTCTTGACCATCTCGGGTCGCGAGAAGGCACGCGAGACCGTCGAGGGGGAGACCCCCACGGTGCTGGCGATCGAGTAGATCGTGGCCCTGCGCATGGTGCGTCCTTCCGTCGGCCGGTATGGCCCTGCCATCGCCCCCGGTCAGGAGCATGGCGAACATACTGCCGCACGACGGACCCGGACAACTCGCCGACGGGCCGATGGTACCTGTTGTGCCGGCCACGGGCCGACGGGCCCGGTTGTTCCGGTCGACGGGGCCCATTCAGAACTGCTGCAGCGCCCCTCCTGCCTCCGCGCTCCGCTGCGCCTTGAGCGCGACCTCGGTGGCCAGCAGGCTCGCCGAGGTGGTGATCACCGGCTCCTGGCCCGCAAGCACCGCGTCGAAGAAGTACTGGGCCGGTCGCTGAGCGCCCTCGAGCGGTTCGTCCCAGGTCTCGCGACTGTGGGTGGTCACGGTCAGGCGGTGGTAGGCCCAGTCGACCTCTGCGGTGCCGAGCGAGCCGGTCACGCGCATGCGGTAGTGGCCGTGGACGTCGGCCGCTTCCGGGCCGAGCCAGTTCGCCTCGATGGTGGCGGGCACCTGACCGGCGCGCATCAGCAGTGCGACATGGTCGTCGAAGCCGGGGTGGTCCTCGGCGCGGGCGTTGCCGACGTGCGCCGAGACGGTCCCGGTCGGCCTCGCCCCCTGCTGCTCGCCGGCCAGGTCCAGCACCAGGTCGATGTCGTGGATGGGCAGGTCTCCGGCGATCCCGCCATAGGTGGCGGGATCCAGGAACCAGGCCGGGCGAGTGGGCTGGTTGAGCTTGTGCGGGCCGGTGGAGGCGACCATCGCGATCGGACCGAGCACACCGTCGGCGATCAGTCGGCGCAGGGCCAGAGTGGCCGGGTAGAAGCGCTTCTCGAACACGATCGAGACGTGCCGTCCGGTCTCCGAAGCGGCCTCGCGGATCGCCTCGAGCTGCTCGAGGGAGGTGCACAGCGGCTTGTCGGCCAGCACGTGGGCGCCGGCGCGCAGCGCGGCGACGGTGGCCTCGGCGCGGTGGCTGTAGATCCCGGCGATGAGGGCGACGTCGACGTCGTGGGCTTCCAGCAGCTGCTGCGGCGTGTCGTACAGCGGGGCGCTGACCCCGCTCAGGAACTTCTCGCGCAGCTGCGGGTCCGGTTCGGACGCCGCCACCAGTTCGAGCTCGTCGCGCTGGGCGACCTCGGCCAGGGCATAGTCGACGTGCGGATGGGCTGCGCCGAGGATGGCGACCTTCATCAAAGCTCCTTGAGGGTGGTGAGACGGCCCGTGCGGGCCGCGGTGGTGATGGCGTCGATCAGGCGGACGGTGGCGGCGCCGTCGGCCGCGGTGATCGCCGGGTCCCGGCCCTCGGCGATGGCGGCGAGGATGTCGCCCCACTGCTGGATGTGGCCGGTGAGGCCGATGGCGGTGGGGTCAGCGGCGCCGATGCCGATGCCTTCGCCGTCGGTGCCGACCTGCGGGGCGGGGACACCGTCGACGTCCCAGCGGGTGATCTCCCCCTGACCGATCTCGACCACGCCGCGCTCGCAGTGCAGGGTCAGGGTGGCGGGTGCTCCGGGCGGCGTGGCGGTGGTGGTGGAGATGAGCCCCAGGGCTCCGCCGGTGAAGCGGACGGTGGCCACGGTGGTGTCCTCCGCCGAGGAGTCGTGGGCGAGGGTGGCCTGTTGGGCGGTGACCGATTCGACGGGTCCGGCCAGCCACTGCAGCAGGTCGACGTTGTGGACGCCCTGGTTCATCAGCGACCCTCCCCCGCCGGCCGGGTCGCCGCGCCAGGCGGCCGCCGCATAGTAGTCCTCGTCGCGCCACCAGTGGACGTGCGTGGTGGCCAGGCGCACCGCGCCGAGCGTGCCGGCCTCGAGGGCCCGGCGCACCGCGATCACCTCGGGCTCGAGGCGGCGCTGGGAGATCGTGGAGACGGTCAGCCCCCGCTCGGCGGCGAGGCCGACGATCCGGTCGGCGTCGGCCGCGGTCAGGGCCAGCGGCTTCTCGACCACCACGTGCTTGCCGGCTCCGAGGGCTGCCAGCGCCTGCTCGGCGTGCACCCCGCTGGGCGAGCAGATCGCGACCACGTCGACGTCGTCGCGGGTGATCAGCTCCTCGGGCGGGGCCTGGGTGGCCTCGGGCCATCCTGCCTCGGCGGCGGCAGCGGCATCGCCCCCGCTGAAAGCGTGCAGCTCGGCCCGGTCGCGCAGCGCATCGAGGGCGCGTGCGTGGCTGCGGCCGATGGTCCCCAGCCCGATCAGTCCGACGCCGATCACGGTGTCCATGGAGCTCCCTTCCCTGGTGAGGCCGGTGCGCCCCGCGGGGCGACCAGGTCACGTCCGGCAGGTCCCGTCCGGCGCGCCGAACGCGACGTGAACAGCTCCAACCTACGGCCTCCCCACTTGACGTGCAAGCGATTGCAGGCCAGGCTTGGGCCTGCAGGCCCCGTCGTCGTCGCGCCCGTCGGCGACCGTCGGGCCTCGCGACCAGCCAGCGACAGGTCCGGAACCGTCCCGGACCACGAGGGGAGCAGCCGTGCTGCGCATCGGCATGATCGGCACCGAGAACTCGCACATCACGCATTTCACCCGGTTCCTGAACGTGGAGCAGCGGCATCCGGGGGTGCGCGCCGCCGCCCTGGCCGGCGGCCGCAACGAACGGAACCTGGAGCTCGCCGACCTGGGCGGGATCGACCGGATCGTCGAGGAGCCGGCCCAGCTGGTGGACGAGGTCGACGCCGCGATCGTCTCCACCCGTGACGGCGCCAAGCACCTCGAGCATGCCCGGCCGCTGCTGGAGGCGGGCAAGCCGGTGCTGGTCGACAAGCCCCTGGCCGCCTCCGTCGAGCACGCCCGGGAACTGCTCGCCCTCGCCGAGCGGAACTCCGCGCTGCTGCTGTCCTGCTCGGCGCTGCGCTTCGTGCCCGAGATCGGGCACCTGGTGCCGACGGAGGAGAGCGGCCCACTGCGGCATCTGCACGTGATCGGCCCGGCCGACCCCGACAGCGAGTACTCGGGACTGTTCTTCTACGGCATCCACCATGTCGAGGCGGCGCTGGAGATCCTCGGCAACCCCGAGGTCGATCCCGCCTCGCTCGAGGTGCGGGCCGTGCGCCGCGGCGACACCGTGGTGGCCACGGTGCGCCTCGCCGACACGGAGGTGACCTTCACCTTCGTCGTGCCCGGCGACGGATCGCGAGTACCCTTCCACGCCATCGGCGTCCATCCGGGTGCGGTGGTCTCGCACGACCTCACGCTCGGCGGGGATTACAACGCCCCGGCCCTGGCCGAGTTCCTGGCGGCCATCGAGGCCGGCTCGGTCTCCCGCTCCCCCGCTCAGCTGCTGGCGCCGGTCGCGGTGCTGTCGGCCATCTCCTCCGCTCTCGAAAGGATCTCCTGATGAATGACTCCAGCACTGCGGGCAGCCTGCGCTTCGGCGTGATCGGCGTCGGCATCATCGGTCGTCAGCACGTGGCGCGTCTGCTGTCCGACGCGTCCCCGGCGACCCTGGTCGCGCTGGCCGACGCGAATCCCGACGCCGCTCGAGCCGTGGCCGAGGAGAACGGCGTAGAGGCCGCCGCCAGCGTCGAGGAGCTGCTGGCGCGCGAGGACATCGACGTGGTGATCATCGCGGTGCCCTCCGGGCTGCACGCCGATGTGACGGTCGAGGCGCTCGACGCCGGCAAGCACGTGTTCCTGGAGAAGCCGATCGAGGTCACGGTCGAGGCCTCCGACCGGATCCGCGACGCGGAGCAGCGCTCGGGCAAGATCCTGTCGATCGCCAGCCAGCGTCGCTTCGCCGCCGAGAACCAGTTCCTCAAGTCGCTCGTCTCCGAGGGGAAGCTCGGCCGCCTGACCTCCGCGACCATCGAGGTGCCGCTGTGGCGCTCCCAGGAGTACTACGACTCCGGGGCCTGGCGCGGCACCTGGAAGCTCGATGGCGGCGGCGCCCTGATGAACCAGGGTGTGCACCTGGTGGACCTGGCCCTGTGGCTGCTCGGCGACGTCGAGGAGCTGTTCGCCTTCACCGGTCTGCTGGCCCATGAGCGCATCGAGGTGGAGGACACCGTCACCGCCACCGCGCGCCTGCGCAACGGTGCTCAGCTGACCTTCCAGGCCACCACCGCCGCCTACGGCAAGCTGCCGATCCGCGTGAGCCTGATGGGCGACGCCGGCTCGATCGTCACCGAGTCCGAGCGCGTGATCCACTTCCATTCGCGCGACGGGCTGGAGCTGCCGGAGTTCGAGCCGGTGGACATCATGCTCGCCCAGCACCTCGACTTCGTCGACGCCGTCGAGCGGGGTCGCGCTCCCCTGGTGACCTCGGCCGATGCGCGCGCGGCGGTGGCCTTCATCGAGGCCGTCTACGAGTCGGGGCGCACCGGGCAGCCGGTCCGTCCCGCCGAGCTGCCGGCCTCCGTCTGAGGTCGGCACGCATGCAGGCGGCCGAACGGACCCGCCGCTGGTGGCGGGACTGGCTCGGAGCCGAACCGGATCCGGCGGGCACGTGGCGCAGCGGCGCCGCGCGCGATCCGCTGCATCCCGAGGCCCGCGGACCGATCCAGCAGCTCGTGCTGTCCTCCTACGGCAGCGACCTGGTCTGCGAGTTCCACCGCCCGGAAGCGGTGCCGCCGACGGGCGTCACGGTCATCGCCCCCTTCTACGACACCGCTCCCCTGTTCGGGGAGGCCAGCCGGCGCACTCGCCGTGCCGGCCGCGACCCCTCGCTCGAGGCCTACGGGCTGCGACTGGCGCAGGCCGGTCATGCCGTGCTCGCCGTGCCCTGGTGGTTCGAGCAGGTCTCGGCCGCGGACCCGGGGACGGCGGAGGCACGCACCCTCGAGGAGCGCTACGGCCCGGCGGCAGAGCGTCACCGCCGCGAGCAGCCCATGACGGGGCTCGGTCGCAGCATCGGCGACCTGATGCTGGCCGTGAGCGCCCTACAGGACTCAGGGCTGGCAGGCGAGGACCGCCTGGCGGTCTTCGGCCATTCCCTGGGTGGGAAGCTGGCGATGCACCTGGCCGCCCTCGACCCGCGCCTCGACGCCGGCGCGGCCCATGAACCGGGGCTCGGCTTCGCCCATTCCAACTGGACCGATCCCTGGTACCTCGACGGGGCCCTGCCCGAGGGACGGGATCAGGACGAGCTGCTGGGACTCATCGCGCCCCGACCCTTCCTGCTGGCCGGAGGCGGCGCGAGCGACGGGGTGCACACCCTGGATCTCTTCCGCTCGGCCCGACGTCGCTGGGTCGAGAGCACGGGCCTGGATCTGCTGCTGCACGACGGCGGGCACCCGCTGCCGCGGCACGTGATGGCGGGGATCCGGGACTGGCTGACGAGCACGCCCGACTGATACCTCCCCAGACATGGACTTTCTCTGCAATGGGTTGCAGACTAGGGTTCGACCGCAGTCTCCCAACGAAGGGCTGACCATGCCTGTGCACCATCCGACCCGCCGACGAGTGCTGCAGACCGGCCTCGTCACCACCGCCACCGCGGGCCTCGCGGCCACCGCTCCCGCTCTCGCCGCACCACCGGGTCGGCCCGGCTCCGGTGAGCTGATCGATCTCGGGATCGCCATGGAGTCGGTCAACGTCCGCCTCACCGGCAGCGGGCCCGACGGAGCCGGGGCCACGAACCTCTACGCCCTGTCCGACGGCACCCCGGTCACCTTCTCCGTGATCAGCCCCGAGACCGGCGAGCTGCTGTTCTCCTGGCCGGTCCCCGACGAGTCCCTGAACTACGGGGCCGGGGTCTACGGCATCGAGGGAGGCGCTTACTTCACTGCCCGCAGCGGCTCCGCCACCGCACTGAACTTCTACGACCAGGCCGAGCAGTCGGTCACCCACATCACCACCAGTGGCGGCGGGCAGCCGATCCCCAACTCGGTGATCCGCAACGTCATCCCCGATGGGGACACGCTCTACCTGTGCTGCTACCCGCGCTCCGAGGTCTACGCCCTCGACCTGCCGAGCGGTGAGGTCCGCGAGTTCGGACCGGCCAGCGACAACGGCGGCGACTACGCCTGGGGCTTCGCCAAGATCGAGGACACCCTCTACGTCGGCACCGGGATCGGTACCGGCCAGCTGGTCGCCTTCGACACGGGCACCGGCGAGCGGACCGAGATCGAGCTGGAGGACCCGCCTGCGAGCATCGCCGCCCTGGGGACCGCCGGGCCCCTCCTGCTGGTGCCGTTGCCGGGTCGCATCGGAGTGTACGACACCACGAGCGGGACCTGGCACGAGGATCTGCCCGGGATGGACCAGGGTGCCTCCGCCTTCGCCAATGGCGGCGATCCGGATCTCGCCTACTTCCGCTCCGACGACGAGTTCTGGGTCTTCGACGCCGAGGCTCTCGAGGCGACCCCGCTGGGCTTCGCCGAGCACGGCGTCTCCACCAGCTCCCTGCGCGCCCTGGAAGCCTTCCCGGCCGACGACCACGACGTGATCGCGTGCTTCCGCCAGAACGGGGAGGCCATCGTCTTCGATCCCAGCGCGGACGAGGTGGTGGTCCACGATGTCGCGGTCGACAGCGCCCCGGTGATCGCCCACAGCATCGGGCTCGGACCGGATGGCGATGTCTGGGTGGGGGCCTACCTCAGCGCGGGAGTGATCGCGACCATCGACGTGCACAGCCGGGAGATCACCCAGCTGGAGGGGCCGGAGCAGAGCAGCGCGATCGCCACCGTCGGTCCGTACCTGATGATCAGCAAGTATCCCGACGGCGTGCTCTATCGCTATGACTCGCGCGAGCCGTGGGAGTGGGACTCGAACCCCGACATCGTTGCCGAGCTCGTCTCCCCGCATCTGCAGGACCGGCTGTTCGAGATGACCGACGCGGGCGACCTGCTCGCGGCCGCCTCCATCCCGGAGTACGGGCACCTGGGAGGGGCACTGAGCATCGTCGACCCCGAGACCGGCGAGTACGAGGTGTATCGACACATCGTGGAAGATCAGGGGGTCAGCACGGTCGCGCACCGGGACGGGATCGTCTACGCCGGCACCACCATCTACGGCGGGATGTCGACCGTCCCGACCACCACCGAGGGTCATCTGGTCGAGTTCGACCTCGACTCCCGTGAGGTCACCTCGGCCATCGTCCCGGTGGCGGGCGACGAGACGGTCTCCACCCTGTGCTTCGGGCCTGAGGCCTCGATCCTGGTCGGCGTCACCTATGAGAGCAATCTGTTCACCTACGACATCACCACGCATGAGGTGACCTCGGTGGTCGACCTTGGCATCACGCCCACCGGGGCCGCCTGGGGCCGCACCCCGACCCTGCGGTACCGCAAGCACGACCGGTGCTTCTACGGGGTCGGTGGTGGAGTCTTCTTCCGCGTCACCGCCGGGGGCGAGGTGACGATCCTGGACGATGAGCACGGCTGGAAGACGCTGACGATCACCGCCCGCGGCGAGATCTACCTGATCGACGCCAACCGGGTGTACGTCCACGCCTTCGACTGATGGCAGACTGGGCCGCCGGCTTCGGTGCCGGATGCACCGAAGCCGCTCTCGCCCCGGTCGTCAGTCACCGCTGGGGCGCAGGTACTTGTAGTAATAGCCCTCGGGCGATGGACGCGGCTGCACTCCTTCGACATCGTCGGCGACCGCCCATAGCTGCGGATTCCACGTCAGGGGAATCGTCTGCGCGATGTCCTCCCGCACTTTCGCCGCCTGCACGAACTTGGCCTCCCGTTCGGTCTCGTCGAGAGTCGATACCGCCTCATCGACGAGACCGGCGAACTCCTGTGCTTCGTCAGAGGAGCGGGTGGACAGGATCTCTTCCGCACGTGCAGCGATCTCCGGACCGTCCAGGCTGTCGTCGTTCTGCACCGCCTGCAGCTCGGCCCAGTCGTCCGCCGACAGGCTGAACTGGCGCACATAGTCGTAGCCGAAGATGTTGTAGATCCAGTTGTTCAACGTGGGCAGGCCGGAGAAGGTTCCGGCGTAGAAGCTCATCACGGAATCATCGTCATGGGGTTCCCAGCGGGTGTCGGAGTGGACTCCGCTCTCGAGGATCTCGATGTTCACATCGATGCCGAGTGCATCGATCCACACCTCGCGCAGCACCTCCAGCCAGGGCTCGTCGAAGTTGTACTGGATGCGGACACCGGGCATGTCGTCCAGGAGGCCTGCCTCCTCCAGGAGCTCTCTGGCGCCGTCGACGTCGAAGGGGACCGCGAACTCATCGCTCCAGCCCGGGACCACGTTTGGGATCAGGGCCGTGCCGGGCTGCCTGCCCTCCGAGAGATCGGCGAGCGCGTCACGGTCGACGGCCATCGACAACGCCCGCCGCACCCGAGGATCCTCGATCGCCCGGTGCCCTCCCCACATCGCCTGGAGATAGGTGGTTCCGTAGCCATCGACCTGCACCACGGACTCCTTGAGGTCGGCGTCGGTCTGCACCGTCGACCCACTGACCGTGATGATCTCGAGGTCTCCACCCCGGAACGCGAGCACGTTGGTCGGTGCGTCGCTGCCCAGTCGCATGTCGATACGGCCGACCTCGACGGCGTCGGCGTCCCAGTACTCCGGATTGGCATCCATCACCAGTGCCGAGTTCGGCTCCCAGCTCACGGGGACGAAGGCACCATTGCCCACCCAGTTCTCGGGCTGTTGCCAGCCCTGCTGATCCTCCTCGACCGACGGCGGGTGGACGAGCACCATCGAGTAGTGGGACATCAGCAGCAGGAAGTCCGGGTTGGGAGACTCGAGTTCGATGACGAGGGTCGAGTCGTCCGGGGCGGAGATCCCCACCTCGTCCCACTCCGACAGTGCACCGGACTGGTAGTCGAGAGCTCCCTTGATGCCCAGTCCGGGCAGGTAGCTGGAAGCGCCGGAGGCATAGTTGCCGCCGGCGCCGGTGGGGTCGAGGAGGCGCTGGAAGGACCATTCGGCATCGCCCGCGACGACCGGGTCGCCGTTCGACCAGGTCGCGCCCTCCCGCATGGTGAAGGTATAGGTCAGCTCGTCCTCGCTCACCTCCCAGGATTCGGCTGCGGCGGGCACCACGTCGGTGGCGGTCTCATCCTGGAACACGAGGCCCTCGAGCAGTCCGGCGGGAACGATGATCATCGCGTTCCCGACATAGTGGGGATCGAGCGTCTCGACGGATCCGGAGGTCTGGACGATCCGCATCGTCGGGCGGTCGCCCTCCTCGCCACCACCGCTGTCGCCGGTGGCGTCCTCGTCGAAGATCGAGCAGCCGGTGGCGAGCAGCCCGGCTCCGGCCGTCCCGCTCCCGAGGACCGCCCTCCTGCTGGGCGATGCGCCCCTGCCCTGATCACGCTTCGTCGTGAATGGTCGATTCGAGGCCACTGCCATCACCTTCCAGATCCAGGCTTCCTCGCCCACAGTCTGCAATCGGTTTCTATCGCCAGCCTCACCCATCCTGCAACCGATGTCAACAGGTTCGGGAGGCGACTCGTGAGGTGCCATCACAGCCCGAAAAGCCGCTCCGCGTTGCGGTGCATGATCAGCTGCCGCTCGTGCGCATCGAGGCCTGCGGCCCGGAAGGCGCCGACGGCCAGGGCGGGGTCGATCAGGGTGGAATCGGAGCCGAACAGGAGCCGTTCGGGGCCGACCTGGTCCAGCACCCAGCGGATCCGGTCCGCCTCGGGCTGTGAGTACCCGGGCTCGAGCCAGAGCCGATCGGTGCGCCGCGCCGCCTCGGGCGCGAGCCGCCAGGCCGGGCCGCCCATGTGCCCGGCGATCACCTGCACGTCGTCGACCCGTGCGACGGTCTCGGCGAGGTCCAGCAGCTGGGTCCCCCAGGAGTGCACGAGCACCGGGAGCTGCCGGGCGGCGCACAGCCGCAGCGCATCGGCCATCCGCGGCGACCCGGCAGGGGTGGCGGCGTAGTCGGTGTGGATCTTCGCGCCGAGGAACAGGCCCGAGGGCAGCAGCTCCTCCAGCTGCGCCTCGGCCTCCTGGAGGAAGCGCGGATCGATCACGAACATCCCGCGCAGGCGCTCATGCCCGGTGATCGCGGCGGCCAGAGCGGGGTTCCCGCTGAGGGCGTCGTAGGTGACGGCCTCGACCCCGGAGACGAGCTGGATGTCGATGCCGTGCGCATCCATGGAGCGCAGGTTGTCGGCCGCGCTCCCCCGGTCCGGTCCGAAGAACCAGGGCCCCAGATGGGCGTGGACATCGATGATGCGCGTGGTCATCTCGTGCCTCCGCTCAGCCGGAGCAGGTTCCCGGCGGCCACCAGGTCCCGCTGCGCCGCATCGAGGCCGCTCGAACGCAGCCGGGCGAGGACCGAGTGCTCCTCGGACCATCCGCTGCGGGCACCGAAGACGAGCCGCTCCGCGCCCACGTGCTCGGCGATGGTCTCCCAGGCATCCGGGTTGCCCAGCAGCCGGGTGGAGGCGTGGAACCCAGGCTCCTCACGGGCGGTCAGGATGAACTCCCCGGCGTCGTAGAAGTGCTGGTCCAGGAAGATCACGGTGGCGCCGAGGCCCATCATCGCCAGGCCGACGGAACGGGTCGATCCCTCGACCAGGATGGTCAGGCCCAGCGCACTCGCCCGGCGGGTGAGCAGTCGCAGGCGCGGCGCGGTGCCGGGGATGCCCTGGCGGGTGGCCGCGAAGCGCACCAGGCGTGTGCCCCCGGCCGCGGCCGCCTCCATGCGGGATTCCGCATCGACCGGGTTGCGCAGGTCGACCCCGCACACGGCCGTCCACCCGTGATCGCGGGCGGCGGCGTCGGCCTCCCGGTTGCCGGTCTCGGGGTCGTAGCTCAACGCCCGCAGCCCGGTGACGGCACCGCCGTCGATGCCCGCGGCCGCGAGGCGCGCCCGCAGATCGGCGGCGTTCTGCCTGCATCCGGTGGTGATGTCCCTGCCGATGAGCAGGTCGCAGTCGAGGATCATGCCGGCACCACCGCGCGGTGGACCTTGTCGATCGCCTCGGCCATCGCATCGACCTGCTCGTCGGTGTAGTTCTCGTTCCAGGGGACCGCCAGCAGCCGCTCGGAGACCAGCGCCTCGGCGACCGGGCATTCGCCGTCGGGGTAGTCGATCCTGCCGCGGATCGGATACCCGGACCCGCCGTAGGCCGTGGGCTCGCGCAGCACGGGCTCCTGGTACAGGGGGCGGGCGATGTACCCGGCGACGCAGGGCACCCCTTCGGCGCCGAGTGCGGCCGCGAACCGTCTCAGACCCGCGTGGTCGAGGCCGTCGACCAGCAGCGGGTAGTACCAGTAGGCGTGGATCCCGGCGGGTGCCGGCGTGGTCAGGCCCGGCAGCTGGGCGAGGGCGGCGCTGAGGTGGTGGGCGTGGCGGCGCCGTCGGTCCACGACCGCCTGCAGCCTGGTCAGCTGGACGCGCGCGACCGCACCGCTGAGCTCGGGCATCCGGTAGTTCAGGGCGAAGGAGAGGTAGGTGCGCTCCCCGGTGTCGCGCGGCCACGCCTTGTCCGCGAACAGTCTCATCGCCCGGGCCAGCTTCGCATCGTCGGTGATCACGAGCCCACCGTCACCGGTGGTGATGTGCTTGGTCTGCTGGAGGGAGAAGCATCCCAGGTGCCCGATCGTCCCGACCACCGGGTCGGCGGGCCTCTCGCGGGCGAGGTAGGCCTGGGCGCAGTCCTCGATGAGCAGCACCCCGGCCTCGTCGGCGATCTCGCGCAGCTCGCGCACCCGGGCCGCTCCCCCGAAGAGGTGGACCACGAGGATGGCGCGGGTCCGGGAGGTGATCCTCCGTCGGACGTCCTCCGGATCCAGACAGCCGGTGGCCGGGTCGAGATCTGCGAAGACGGGGACCGCGTTCTGGGCGATCACCGGGAGCACGGAGCCCATGTCGGAGATCGGCGGGACGATGATCTCCTGGCCCGGGGCCGGGTCGACCGCCGCGACGGCCAGGTGGAGGGCCGCGGTACCGCTGGAGCAGGCCACGGCATGGGCCGAGCCCATCATCTCGGCGAACTCGGCCTGCAGGGCCTTGACCTCGGTTCCCCATACCCCGGAGAGCATCCCGGAACGCAGGACCCGCAGGACCGCCGCCTCCTCCTCGGGCCCGAGGGTGCGGCCCGCGGCATCGTTCGTGCTGGGCAGAGACCCCCGGGGAAGGACCGGTGGGCCGCCGTCGAGGGCCAGGAGCGGTTCAGAGGGCATCGGCATGGACCGGGAGCACGGCGTCCAGCAGCGTCCGGGTGTAGTCGTGGCGGGCGCCGGTGAAGATGTCGGCGGTCGTCCCGGCCTCGACGACCCGGCCCGACTTCATCACCATGACGTGATCGGTGTACTTCTCGACGACGGCGAGGTTGTGGGTGATCAGCAGGATCGAGAAGCCGAGCTGCCGGCGGAGGGAGTCGAGCAGCTCGAGCACCTGGGCCTGCACCGAGGCGTCCAGGGCCGAGGTTGGCTCATCGGCGACCAGCAGTCCGGGTTCGAGGGCGAGCGCCCGGGCGATCGCCACCCGCTGCTGCTCCCCTCCCGAGAGCTGCCGCGGATACAGGTCCGCGTAACCGGTGGGCAGCTGCACCCGGTCCAGCAGGTCCAGGGCCTCGCGTCGACGGTCCCGCTTGGTGCCGATGCGGTTGATGCGCAGGGGCTCGCTGATGTTCTCCGCCACGGTGGAGGCGGGCAGCAGGGAGCCGTAGGGGCTCTGGAAGACCATCTGCATCGATCGCCTCTGCAGGCGCAGCTTCCTGCGCCCCATCGCGAGCACGTCGCGCCCGTCGACGTGGACCTCGCCGGCGGTGGGATCGATCAGTCGCAGCACGAGCCGGGCGAGGGTGGACTTCCCGGATCCCGATTCGCCGACGATCCCGAGGGTGCCGCCCCGGGGGAGCTCGAAGGAGACGTCGTCCACGGCGCGGATCGGACCCGCCGCCCCGGGGAATTCCTTGACCAGCCCACGGGCCCGGACCAGCGGGTCCTCCAAGCGTTCTGCCGGGGTCGCCGACTCCCTGGCCGGTGTGCCCTGCGCGCCGGGGTCCCCGGGCTCCGGCGGGCGGATGTCCATGGCCGATTCCAGCAGCATCCTCGTGTAGGAGTCCTCGGGGTCGGTCAGCAGCTGGCGCATGGCCCCGCGCTCGCGCACCTCGCCCTCGCGCAGCACCACCCCGTCCTGCGCGAGGTAGCGGGCCACACCCAGGTCATGGGTGATCATCACCAGTGCCATGCCCTCGTCCTGGAGGTGGACGAGCAGGTCCAGGATCTGCTTCTGCACCGTGACGTCCAGGGCCGTGGTGGGTTCGTCGGCGATCACCAGACTCGGCCGGGTGATGGTCGCCATCGCGATCATCGCGCGCTGGCGCATCCCGCCGGAGAGCTGGAAGGGGTACATCTTCACCCGTCGCTCCGGCTCGGGGATGCCGACCTCCCCCAGCGCTTCGACAGCACGCCTGCGGGCTTCCTGGCGCGTGCCCAGACCGTGCCACAGGACGGCCTCGGTCAGCTGCCGTTCGAGGGTGAGCGAGGGGTTCAGGGCGTCCATGGCGTTCTGGAAGACCATGCCGACCTCCTGTCCGCGAATCCGCCGCAGCCGGTTCTTCCCCGCCCCGATCAGCTCCACCGTGTCTCCGGATCCGAGATCGAGCCGTGCGGAGCCGGCGACCTTCGCGTTGCTGGGCAGCAGTCCGAGGATCGCACGCATCGACACGCTCTTGCCGGAGCCGGACTCACCGATCACGGCGGTCGCTCCCTGGTCGGGCAGCTGGAGGTCCAGGCCTTTGACGGCGTGGACGGTGGATCCGTCGGTCATCGAGAAGTCGACGACGAGATCGGAGACATCGAGCAGCATGGGGTCCTTCCGGGCCGTGTGGATCAGGTCTCGTCGACGTCGAACGCGTCGCGCACGCCGTCCCCGACGAAGGTGAAGGCGATCATGATCGCGATGAAGATGATGGTCGGCCACGCGATCAGGTGGGGATGATTCAGGACGTAGGCGTAGCCGTCGATGATCATCGCCCCCAGGGAGGGCGTGGGAGGGGCGACGCCGAGGCCGAGGATCGCCAGCCCGGACTCGGCCAGCATGTTGGCCGGGATCCCGAAGCTGACGGTCACCAGCACCGGGCCGAGGGCGTTGGGGACCATGTAGCGCATCACGAGCGTCCATCCGCCGGCGCCCATGGAGCGTCCCGCCTCGACGTACTCCATCGTCTTCAGCCGCATGATCTGGGCGCGCAGCAGCCGGGACTGCCCGACCCAGGAGGCGATCGACAGGGCGAGGATGATGGCCCAGGTCGAGCGGCCCATCACCGCCACCAGCAGCACGGCGAAGAGGTAGCCGGGGAAGGCGTACATGACGTCGGTCCCGGCCATCAGGATCTGGTCGTACTTGCCCCCCTTGTAGCCGGCGATCAGGCCGACCACGAAGGCGACGGCGAGCGAGATCAGCTCGGCCGCGATGGCGATGAACAGTGCGGTGCGGATCGAGTACACCAGCCGGGAGAAGACGTCCCGTCCCAGCGGGTCCGTCCCCATCAGGAATCCCTCGGTGAACGAGGGCAGCAGCTCCTGGCCCCTGTGGATGGTCGCGTACCCGTAGGGCGCGATGAGCGGGGAGGCCAGCGCCACCACGGCGACCACGATGATGAACGCGAGGCTCACCACGGCCAGGCGGTTGCGCAGGAACCTCTTCCACCTGCGCGTCCATTCGCTGGTGGGCTGTCCGCCGGCGACGGCCGCGTCACCGGTCGCCGTCGCGACCGGTTGCTCGATGGTCGCCATCAGATCGCTCCTCTCGTCGCCGCGCCCTCGGATCTCACGTGCCCGCCGTCCTCTTCGTGGGCGGTGCCGTCGCCCACGTCGTCCTTGCGCCGCGGTCCTTCCGCGGCCAGGCCGAGATCCGCTCGCACCCTCGGATCCACGGCCGCGTAGCTGAGGTCGACCAGCAGGTTCATCACCATCAGCAGGGCCGCGAAGAACAGGGTGGTGCCCATCAGCAGCGGCATGTCACGACTGACGGCCGCCTGGGTGAAGTAGTGGCCCAGGCCCGGGATGCCGAAGATCTGCTCGACGAAGATGGTGCCGGTCGCGAGCGAGGCGAACATCGGTCCGACGACCGTCACCAGCGGCATCAGGGAGTTGCGCAGCACGTGGCCGACCAGCACGGCGCTCTCCCTGCCGCCCTTGGCGCGCGCGGTGACCACGTACTCCTGTCTGAGGTTCTCGAGCATCGAGGAGCGCACGTACCGGGCGAGCACCCCGATAGGCGCGATCGCGAGTGCCAGAGTGGGCAGCACCATGTGCTCGGGCCCCTTCCAGCCGTAAAGCGGCAACAGGCCCAGTGCGACCCCGAAGATCAGCACCAGGACCAGACCGGCGAGATAGTTCGGCAAGCCGTTGCCGACGGTGGCCACGAACATCGTGCCGCTGTCGAGGATCGTGCGCCGTCGCACCGCCGCCAGGATCCCGATCGGCAGTGCCACGCCGACCGCGACCAGGGTGGCGGTCACGGCGAGAGCTGCCGAGATCGGGAAGGCGGAGGCGATGATCCCCTCCACCGTGCGGTGGGGGTATCGGTAGCTCGGGCCCATGTCGCCGGTGAGCGCGCCGGCCATGAACGTCGTGTACTGCTGCCAGATCGGCACCTCGGCCCCGTAGCGGTCGCTGAGCTCCGAGCGGGTCTCGGACGTGGCCTGCTGGGCCAGGCTCACGTTGCCGCCACCCGCTTCCTGGATCCCGGCGAAGTCGCCCGGGGCCAGCTGCAGCAGACCGAAGGTCAGCAGCGAGACCGCGAACAGGCACAGCACCAGCCGGATCAGTCGCCTGCCGACGAACATGACGATCTTCATCGATCCTCCTCGGACGCTCGCGCGCCGATCACTCGGAGACTGTGAGGTGCTTGTAGTAGTAGCCCTCCGGGGAGGGGCGCAGCTGGATGCCGCCGAGCCGGTCGGATCCCGCGAGCAGCTGTGCGCCCCACGCCAGCGGGACGGTGTACGCCAGCTCCTCGCGCAGCTTCGCCGCCTCGATGAACTTCTGGACCCGCTGGTCCTCGTCCAGCGTGATCACGGCGTCCTCGGCCAGCTCCGCGAACTGCTGGGCCTCGTCCGTCGAGCGGGTCGACAGGATCTCCTCGACCTCCGCCGCGATCTCGGGGCCCTCCTGGCTCTCGTCACCCTGGACGGCCTGCAGCTCCTCCCATGCCTCGTAGGGCATCGAGAACTGCCGGACGTGATCGGAGCCGAAGATGTTGAGGATCCAGTTGGTCATGGTCGAGACCCCCGCGAAGGAGCCGTAGTAGTAGCTCATGGAGGAGGTGTCCTCATAGGCCTGCCAGCGGGTCTCGGCATGCACACCCTCCTCGAGAACGTCGATGGTGACCTCGATGCCGAGCACGTCGATGAGGCCCTCGCGCATGATCGCCAGGATCGGCTCCTCGTATCCCGCCTGGATCCGCAGCCCGGGCAGGTCGTCCAGGATTCCGGCCTCCTCGAGCAATGCGCGGGCGCCGTCGGGGTCGAAGGGCACCAGCAACTCCTCGCTCCAGCCGGGGACGCTGTCGGGGATGAGCGAGCCCGCCGCCACGATGCCGGCGTTGGTGGCGGTCATCGCCTCGCGGTCGATCGCCATCGAGAGGGCCCGGCGCACTCGCTGGTCCTGGATCGCCTCGTGCCCGCCCCACATCGACTGCAGGTAGAAGGTGGAGTACCCGTCGACCCGGACGGTGGACTCCTCCAGGTCCGGATCGGTCTGCAGGGTCTCGCCGGTGACACCGATGATGTCGAGCTCGTCGTTACGGAAGGCGAGGGTCTGGGTGGTCAGCTCTCCCGCGAGCTGGACGGTGATCCGCTGGACCTGCACGTTGTCGGCGTCCCAGTACTCGGGGTTCTTCTCCATCTCCAGGGTCGAGTTGGGGACCCAGTTGGTGAGCACGTAGGGACCGTTGCCCACCCAGTTCTCCGGCAGCGTCCAGTCCTGGGGCTCGGCCTCGACGGTGGCCGGGTGGAGCACGCTCATCGAGTAGTGGGTCATGTTCAGCAGCAGGTCCGGGTTCGGGTCCTCCAGCTCGATGACGACGGTCGATTCGTCCGGGGCGCTGATGCCGACGTCGTCCCAGGAGTCCAGTGCACCGGACTGGTAGTCGGCGGCACCCTTGATCTGCGCGCTCGGGAGGTAGCTCGAGGCCCCGGTGGTGTACCCGGAGCCGGCTCCCGTGGGGCTCAGCAGCCGCTGGAAGGACCAGACGGCATCATCTGCGCTGATCGGATCGCCGTTGGACCAGTTCGCCTCGCGGAGGTGGAAGGTGTAGGTCAGCTCGTCCTCGGAGACGTCCCAGGACTCGGCGAGGGCGGGGACCACGTCGGAGCCGGCCTCGTCCTGCATCACCAGGCCCTCCATCATGCTGGCGGGCAGGATGTACATGCTGCTGTTGACGTAGTGCGGGTCGAGGCTGTCGATGTCCGAGGTGCGGGCGATGGTGATGGCCGGCCCCTGCTCGCCGGCGCCGCCCTCTGCTCCACCGCCGGACGTGGAGTCGAAGATCGAGCAACCGGTGGCGAGCAGGCCCGCCCCGCCGATGCCGGCGCCCAGCAGGGCGCGCCGGTTGAAGTGGCTGGAATTGCTGATCACTGCCATGTGATGCACCTTTCCGATGCGGTCGGCGTCGTCGCCTCGGGCTTCGTCACCCGGTGACTGCAATCGCTTTCTGTGGGTAGCATCACGTTTACTGCAAGCGATGTCAAGCGCGTGCGGCGTCCGGTTGCACAACCGATGTCGTCGTCATCGGATCGTGATCCCGACCCGCCGCCCGTCAGCCGCTGTACAGCCCCAGGGGCACCCGCTCGGCGCGGACGCGCCCGTCCCGCACCACCACCAGCTCGGGGCGCCGCGCGGCCAGCCGTGTATTGGCGGCCGCCGCGTACTGCCGGCTGTTGTACTCGATCTGGGGCCAATCGGCCGCGATCTCCGCGCCCAGACCCAGGGAATGCTCGAGAGCGGCGTCGACGGTGGTCAGGTCCTGCATCGCCACCCGCAGCCCGAGGGCGCGGGCGGCGGCGAGGGTGACCAGGGCATGGCTCTGGCCCTTCGCCGCCTTGATGACCACTCCGGACCAGCCCTGTTCCCGCAGCGTCGCGAGCTGCGCGAGGTCGAAGTACCCCTCGTCCATCAGCACCGGGAAGCGACGGGTCAGCCGGCGCATCCGGGCGGGATCGACCGTCGTGCCACGGGGGAAGGGCTGTTCGAGATAGGTGATGGCCGCGGCGGCACGGCTCGAGCGGGCCGAGAGCTCATCGAGCATCCGCTCGAGAGCCTCGACGGAGTACGCCTCGTTGGGGTCCAGCGAGAAGGTGGCCCCGGGGAGGTTCCCGGCGAGCTCGTGGACCTCGGCGATGCGCCGGGCATCGCCGGACGGATCACCGGAGAGCTTGAGCTTGAAGTGGGCGATTCCCTCCGACCGGATCCAGTCCTCGAGACCGGCGGGGCCCGCCGCCCCCTCGTCGCCGCCCGCCGCCCGCAGCGGATCGCCCACGCCGAGCGCGTGCTGGACGGGCAGGTCGGAGCGCCGCGGCCCGAGGTGGTCCCCGGGGTGGGTGCCGGCCAGTTCGGGCATCACCCAGCCCAGGTCCTGGTTCATGTGCTCGCGGGTGTACATCTCGTAGGGGCTGCGGCCCGCCGTGCGGGACCAGGCGTCATGGAGGGCATTGTCGATGGCGCCGAGGGCGAGCAGCCCGGCCAGGGGCGGGATCGCGTCGATCCGCAGGTGCCGCGCGGCCTCATCGAGGACGGCGGGGAGTTCTGCCTCCAGAGGGCGCCACAGGGTGAAGGGGTCGCCCGTGCCCCCGAACTCGACGAGCCGTGCGGCCAGAGTGCGCACGAGCTCGCGCATGATCCGGTCCCGCTCGTCCAGGCTCAGCGGGGAGCGCGGCCACGACCAGGGCACGGACAGGATCCCCGCGCCGCAGCCGTGCCCCTGCCTCCCCTCGCGCGTCCACACCGTCAGACGGATCGTGGCCGAGCTCAGGTGGGTCATGGGGCGTCCGCTGATCACGAAGGGCGGATCGAGCTCGATGTCCTCGACACCGACCTCGGCGTCGATCACCCGGATGTCGCCTCGGCGCTCCCGGAAGCGGGGAGGGGCAGCGGTCACGGCGCGCTCACCCCGTCCGCACGGGCCCGGTGGACTCCCGCACCACCAGCTCGACCCCGAGCTGTCGTTCGACCGTCCCGTGGGCCCCGCTCACCGTGCCATCGCCTACCCCGCGGTCCGGTCCCAGCGCGATGTCGAGCGCGGACGATCCCATCTCGCGCAGCGGCAGCCGCACCGTGGTCAGCGCCGGCGAGAGGTCCTTCGAGACGTCGATGTCGTTGAAGCCGGCCACGGAGATGTCGCCCGGGACGCTGCGCCCGTGGTCGCGCAGATGGGCGAGCGCCCCGATGGCCATCTGGTCGGCAGTGCCGGTGATGGCGGTCAGCTCCGGGTGCTGCTCCAGCAGACGACCGGCCGCGTGGTAGCCCTCGTCCCGGGTCGGCGGACCGTGGTGGACGATCAGCCGGGCACCGGCCTCGTCGAGGGCCTCCTCGAGCCCGCCCAGCCGCTCCTCGGTCGAGACCAGGGTGGCGGGCCCGGCGATCAGGGCGATGTCGCGGTGGCCGAGCTCGACCAGGTGCCGGCCCAGCATCCTGCCTCCGTCGCGGTTGTCGACCAGCACGCGGTCTACGTCGACCACCGGGGTGCCGATGGCGACCACGCGCCCGCCGGAGGAGCGGAAGGACCTGACGCGGGCGGCGATGCCGGCGCGGTAGCTCTCGTCGTTCAGTCCGGAGCCGGCCAGGATCACCGAGTGGGCCCGGTGGGACTGCAGCATCCGGAAGTACCCCAGCTCACGGTCCGGGTCGCGCTCGGTGTGGCAGATGGTCACCAGCAGGTTCTCGGCAGTGGCACGGTCGTGGATGCCGTTGACGATCTCGGAGAAGTACGGGTCGCCCACATCGCCGACCAGCACTCCGATGGTGCCTGTGTTGCCCCGCAGCAGCCCCTGGGCCTGGGCGTTGGGCACGTAGTCGAGGTCCTCCGCGGCCTGCCGGACCCGCGCGCGCAGATCCTCGACCACGGGGTAGCTGCTGCCCGACAGCACCCGCGAGGCGGTCGGGACCGACACACCGGCGCGCTGCGCGACGTCCTTCAGGGTGACTGCCATGCAGGGAGGATAACCATTGCAATCGGTCTCTTGACGCACCCGCGGAACCGCTCTACGCTCGGCGGCGGAGAGAAACGCTTTTCTCTCGTTCCGATCCACGACGTGAGGACGATCAGTGCCGACCGCGACCACACGCACCCCGGGGAACGAGCTCCCCACCACCTGCCCGCGCGACGAGGCCGAGCTCGACGAGCTCCTGTCGCGCCCGTTGCCCGGAGTGGGCGAGGCCCTGGCCGCCGTCGGCGGTGACATCGTGCTGCTGGGAGCCGGCGGCAAGATCGGGCCGACCATGGCCCGGATGGCTCGTCGGGCCCTCGACCAGGTGGGCTGCGATGCCCGCGTCATCGCGGTCTCCCGCTTCTCCGACCCGGCCGCACGCGAGCAGCTCGAGGAGGGCGGCGTCGTCGTCCATCCGGCCGATCTCTCCGACTCCGCCAACTACGCCGATCTGCCCGATGCGGCGGCCATGTTCTACCTGGCCGCGATGAAGTTCGGGACCACCGGCCAGGAGCACCGGACCTGGTGGTCCAATGCCGCGATGCCGGCCATGGTGGCCGATCGGTACCGCGGGGTGCCCTCGGTCGTCTACTCCACCGGCAACGTCTACCCGCTGACCCCGCTGGGCTACGGCGGCTCCACCGAGGCCGACGCCGCCGAGCCGGTCGGTGAGTACGCGGCCTCATGCCTGGCCCGCGAGCGCCTGTTCAGCTACGCCGCCCACACCTGGGGCACGCCCACCACGATCTTCCGCCTGAACTATGCCTGCGAGCTGCGCTACGGGGTGATCGCCGACGTCGCCACCAAGATCGCCGCCGGCGAGCCCGTGGACGTGACCATGCCGGCCGTCAACGTCGCCTGGCAGGGCGACATCAACGCCTGGGCGCTGCGCTCGATCGCACTGGCGGATCCGCAGCCGCACCTGCTCAACGCCACCGGCCCGGAGACGGTGCCCGTGCGCCGCATCGCGCAGTGGCTCGGCGAGGAGATGGGTACCGAGCCGATCATCGTCGGCGAGGAGGCCACCGATGCCCTGCTCAGCGACTCCTCCCAGGCTCATGAACGGTTCGGCTATCCCAGCGTGCCGCTGCGGCAGATGGTGCGCTGGGTCGGCCGATGGGTCTGCGACGGGGGCCGGCAGCTGGGCAAGGCCACCAAGTTCCAGCAGCGTGAGGGGAAGTTCTGATGACCGATCTGGAGGAACGGACGGCCACGGACCTCCGTGCCCGCCTCGATACGGGCGTGGTGATCCCCGCCCATCCCCTGGCCCTGGACGACAGCGGTGGGCTGGACCTCACCGCCCAGCGGGCGCTGACGCGCTACCAGCTGGCCGCGGGGGCGCACGGCCTGGCCGTCGGCGTCCACACCACGCAGTTCGAGCTGCACCATGACCCTGGCATGCTGCGCACGGTGTGGGAGCTGGCCGCCCTCACGGCCGCGGAGGCGGCGCCGGGGCAACGCCCGATCATGGTCGCCGGGCTGGTCGGGGACACGGCCCAGGCGGTCCGGGAGGCGCAGATCGCCCGTGAGCTCGGCTATGAGGCGGCGCTGATGAGCCCCTGGGGCATGAGCGAGCGCTCCGAGCCCATCCTGCTCGAACGCGCCCAGGCCGTCGGCGAGGTGCTGCCCACGATCGGCTTCTACCTCCAGGACAGTGTCGGCGGCACGCCCCTGACCCGCGAGTTCTGGCGCAGACTGTTCGAGCTGGACTCCGTGGTGGCCGTCAAGGTCGCCCCCTTCGACCGGTACCGCACCAATGACGTGCTGCAGGAGCTGCTGGTCCACGACCGCTGGGACCAGGTCGCGGTGCTGACCGGCAACGACGACGCCATCGTGCACGATCTGCTCACCCCCTACCGCGCCCGGGTCGGCGGGCGGCTGCGCGAGGTGCGCGCCCGCGGCGGGCTGCTGGGCCAGTGGGCAGTGGGCACGAAGGCCGCGGTCGAGCTCGTCGCCCGCGCCAACGCCGCCGTCACGGCCGATGCGATCGATCAGGATCTGCTGGCCCTGGCCACCGACCTGGTCGAGGTCAACGCCGCCGTCTTCGACGTCGCGCATGACTTCGCCGGCTGCGTGCCCGGGGTCAACGAGGTGCTGCGCCAGCAGGGCCTGGTGCCCACCGCCGCGTGCCTCGGAGCGGACCTCCTCTCCCCCGGCCAGTCCGAGCTGATCGCCTCGATGCGCAGCCGCTATCCCGAGCTGCTGGACGAGCAGTTCGTGGCCGAGGGCCGGGACGCATGGCTGTCATGAGCCGCCGGATCGTGGGCTGGGGCTCGTCGTCGATGGCCCTGATCGGCCCGGCGATGGACTCGGTGCTGGCCGCCGACGGCGTCCCCTTCGTCAACGAGGGCCGCGGCGGGGAGACCTCCCATCACACGGCCGCCCGCATCGGCTCCCTGCCCCTGCCGGTCCGCGTCGCCGGCGGCACGCTGCCGGGTGCGGGAACGATCCGGCTGGAGCCCACGGGCCTGGACCTGGTGGCCACCGCCCTGAAACCCTTCGCCGGTCACGTGGGCGGACTCGAAGCCGTCGCGCACGGCGACGAGGAGGGGATGCTGCTCACCCGCGCCGAGCCCGGGGCTCCCCTCCCGGTCGACGGCGATCCCTTCATCCCGCACCTGGGCACGAGGTGGCGCGGCGAGGACTGCCTGCTGTGGATGGGCAAGAACGACCTGAACCGCGGGGCGAGCGCCGCCGAGGTGATCGAGCGCATCGATGCCACCGCCGACTGGCTGGCCGCCGCCGGGGCGCGAGTGCTGGTGATCGGCCAGTTCACCAACAACGGCTGCGAGCCCGGGATGCGTGAGAAGATCACGGCGGTCAACGCCGCCGGAGCCGCCCGCTACGGCGACCACTACGTCGACGTCCAGCGCTTCCTCCTCAGCCCCGAGCTGACCGCCGTGACCGGCCGGCCGCCCACCGCGGACGACCTGGCCGAGCGGCGTGCGGGCAACAAGCCTCCCTCGCTCTCGACCGACCCCGGCCACCTCACCACGGCCGGCTCCCTGGCCATCGCCCACCACCTGCGGGCTCACCTGCACCAGGTGGGATGGCTGAGGTCGACGCCCGGCTGATCCATGCCCCGCTCGCCGCCTCCGGCCCCGATCCCCTGCCGCTGCAGCCCTCGAAGGAGACCGCATGACCACTCCCGCCGGTGTCACCCGCATCTTCGCCGCGATCACCCCCGAGGAGGCCGACCGCCTCTACGACGCGCCCACCCGCGACCGGCTCGCGGAGCTGGGCGAGGTGACCTGGAGCCACGACGGCTCCCTGCCCGCCGACCTGGCCGACGCCTACGACGTGCTGATCACCTCGTGGAGCACTCGGAAGTTCGAGCCCCGGGCCGTGATCGGCGAGCGCCTGCGCCTGGCCGTGCACACCGCCGGCACCATCCGCGGGCTGTTCCCGGCCACGGTGCTCGAGCAGGGCCTGCGCCTGGCCCAGGGCGGGTCGGCCCCGATGGCGGTGCCTGTCGCCGAACTGTCGCTGACGCTGACGCTCGCCCTGCTGCGGAACCTGCACTGGATGGACCGGCGCCTCCAGGCCACCCGCGACTGGCGGGCCAGCGGCCTGGGGCAGCTCACCCACGGGATCCGCGAGCAGTCGATCGGCATCGTGGGCCTGTCCCGCACCGGCCGCGAGTACGCCTCCATGGTCACCGGACTCGGGGTGCGCACGGTGCGGGCCTTCGACCCCTTCACCACGGCCGAGGACGCCGCGGCCCTGGGCGTGGAGCTGGTGGATCTGGCCGATCTGTGTGCGAGCTCCGATGTGCTCGCCATCCACGCCCCGGTCACCGAGGAGACCCGTCACATGCTCGACGCGGCCATGATCGGCCGCCTGCGCGAGGGCGCGATCGTGGTCAACACCGCCCGCTCCGCCGTGATCGACATGGATGCCCTGACCGCAGAGCTGGTGTCCGGGCGGCTCAGCGCCGGGCTGGACGTCTTCGACGTCGAGCCGCTGCCGGCCGACTCCCCCCTGTATGGCCTGGACAACGTGCTGATCACCCCGCACGTCGCCGGCGGCACCGTGGAGGCGCGCTTCGCGCAGGGGGCGGGTGTGGTAGACGAGATCGCCGCCCACCTCGCCGGCCGCCCCATGCGCTACGAGGTCACCCCCGAGATCTATCAGCGGCTGTCCTGAGGACCGGGCCGCGGCGGCCGTCACTCCCTCGTCCACGATCCCCGCGACGAGGTGCGCTCCCGGCGCGGGATCTGACATGCTTCCTGTGTCGCACGAACCCCGGCGCACCCATCGCGCCGGCCGATGAGTGAGGGGACCCCATGACCGAGACCGCTCCTGATACCTCCGGGCAGGAACAGACCACGATCTACACGGCCTACGAGATCGACTTCATGTTGAACCTGCGACCCACCGAGGCCGGCGCGGTCACCCGTGAGCAGATCGGTCTGCGCAGCGCCCCCGAGGAGGCGAAGGAGTTCGTCACCGCGGCCGTCACCTCCGGGCTGCGGGCGCGCGGCAAGGTCACCCATTCCGAGGACGGGCAGTGGCTGCTCGGCGAGGAGGGACAGGTGGTGGCCACCACCCTGACCTCCGCCGATCGCTGGCTGGGCCTGGCCCTGACCGAGGGGGAGGCGATGCGGATGGCCTTCGTGATCAAGGCGAACCAGGCGGTGCTGATGCTCACGCAGGACGAGCTGGACTCCTTCGTGGTCTCCGCCCTGCCCGATCCCGCCCAGGTGCCGGCCTCGGTCGCTGACGTGGTCACGGCCTTCCTCGACGAGGGCAAGGAGCGGACGGTCTCGCTGCGCCGCACCGACGCCTCCGCCCCGCAGGACACGACGCCGCTGATGTTCCACGCCGAGGCCGACGGCTCCTGGCGCGTGGGACATCTGCCGCTGGACGACGAGGGGGTGCTGAGCGTCTCGGGGATCGACCGCGCGGGCGTCGCCGCCGCCGTCTCGGCCCTGTGGGAGCAGGGCACGAGCCAGGCCCCCGGCGCCTGACCCCGGTCTGGACGGTGGGCCGCCGCCCCGTCGGCCGCGGGAGTATTGGCCTGCTCGATGGTCAGCGCGGCAGGGGCGAGGCGTCCGCGGCGGCCTGCTCCCGGCGGCGCAGCTCGCCTCGCAGGGCACGGATGTCCTGGCCGGAGGGCTGGCTGTAGTTCCAGATGTGCCGGTCGAAGGCCGGCATGATCACGCGGGAGCCGTCACGCAGTCGCAGAGCGGCGGTCAGCCAGTGCACCGGATGCACCACCTGCGATTCGACGGCCAGGATCTCGTGCCAGGGCACGAGACGCGGCCGCATCCCACCGGTGACCCGCAGGCCCGCGTCGGTGATCTCGACCGCCGCCCGGGAGGTGGTCACCGCGACGATCACGAAGCGCACGCCCAGCAGCGTGAGCACGGCGGCGACCCCGCCGAACACCAGGAGCAGCAGCATCCCCAGCACGCTCGGGGCGCCTGCCTCGCCGAGGCTGAGGTAGAGCAGCACGCCGAGCACGGCCGATGCGGCGGCGAGGAGCAGGGCCGCAGCCGCCACCACGCAGCGCATGATGATGTCGCGCCCCGCTTCGGCCGGCACCAGGGTCCGCACCGGATGGGCGGCGCGCATCGCGCCGGTGGGCTGCCTCAGGTCGCGCACCATCCGCTCGACGGTCGCGTTGCTGCGCGAGAAGTCCGGCAGGGCGCGGCGCGGCCCGGTCTCGGGTCCGATCTGGCGAGGGATGGTCATGCTCTCAGGGTAATCCGCGGGCCGTGCATGCCCGCCCGCCGGGTGCGTACAGTACGTGCCATGTCTGCCTCGGGTGCCAGTTCTCCTCGATTCCGCCGGCCCGCCTCGCTGTCCCCCGAGGTCGCCGAGTTGCTCCCGGGTGAGCCGGATCCGTCGACATCCACCGATCTCGCCCATGACTCGGCCCGGGCGTTGCTGAACGGCGTCTTCCACAGCACGGACCCCGAGGTCGTCGAACGGGTGGTGAACCTGGTGGCCGAGGAGGGCCTGGCGGATCTGGCCCTGCTGTGGTCGCATTCGCCCGCCACCACCCTGCCCGGTGCCCTGTGGCGCCTGTACGTGCTGCACACCTGGGTCCAGCGCTCCGGCGAGGAGGTGGTGCTGCGGTACCGCGAGGGCTCACACACCATGTCCGGGCTGCGCTACCTCTCCGGGTTCTCCGAGCCGCCGGAGATCGAGCAGGTGCGCGACACCATGGACGACATCCTGCGCGGGGCCTTCACCGGCGACCTGGGCCTGGCGCTGAGGCGGGCGGGAGCGGTGGCCACGATCGTGGCCCATGGCACCGCCCACCTGGCGGACTCCGATCCGGGCGATGAGCGCACCCGGCAGGCCGAGCGGCTGCTGAGCACCGGCGAGGAGCTGGCGGCGGCCGCCCGTCACGCCGAGGCGGGGACCCTGGATTGAGACGCCCCGAGGCTGTGGCGCACGTCATCTGAGGCCCCCAGGGGATGAACCCGCAGGGCACGCCGGGATGCGGCCGGCAGGCGTGCTCCCCACCCTGATCTGGGTCACTCTCCGCTGGCCCGCCCGCCGGAACGTGCCCTAGCATTGCTGACGCGCCGGGCCGCGGTTGCCCCGGGCTCCAACATCTGCCGCTTCGAGCGGCCTTCGCGCCGTCAGGCGCATCCCGGTCCGGCGCACTCAACGTTGACCGGCGTCCCGCGGGTGCGGAGACGTCGAGGCAGGCCCGGCGTCTCGGGCGCGAGGAGGCGTCCCACGTGGTGCAGCTGTTCCCGCAGCGGGTCGAGAAGCCGATGTACCACCTGTTCGGCGAGCTGGCCGAACTGATGGTGCAGGCCGCCGACGCCCACTCCAAGGTTCTGGGCCTGGGCTACCGCGAACGCATGCGAGTGGCGCCCCGGCTCCACGATCACTCCACCCGGGCCGAGGAGCTGTGCCGACGCATCGCCACCCGGCTCGCGGACTCCCTGATCACCCCGTACGAGGCCGAGCTGCTGTACGACCTGGCGCTGACCATCGCCGACACCATCGACTCGATGGAGCACACCGCCGAGCTGCTGGTGCTCGCCCGCATCGGCACGCTGCCCACTGCCCTGCTGGAGGCCGGCAAGGGGATCGAACGGGCCGCGGAGATCACCGTGGTGGCCAGCTGGTCGCTGTACCGGGTTCGCGACCTGGACGACTACTACGTGCAGATGCGCAAGCTCAAACGCCAGGGGGACCGGCTGACCCGGCAGGCCCTCGGGGAGCTCTATCAGCGCGGCGGGGCCTCCACGGAGCTGCTCGCCACCCATGACGTCGCCCGGGCGGTGAGCGGAACCGTGGCCCTGCAGGAGCGGGTCGGAAGACTGGCGGACCTGCTGCGGGTCAAGGACGCCTGAGGTGTCCCTCGCCCTGTTCGCCACCGTGGCGGCCCTGGCACTGGTGATGGCCTACTACAACGGCTTCCACGACGCCTCCAATGCGATTTCCACCGCCATCACCACCCGCTCGCTGCCCGAATCGACCGCCCTGGCGATGGCCGCGATCCTGAACCTGCTCGGCGCGCTGCTGGGATTGCTGGTGATCACCGTCAGCGCGCAGTGGGCGCTGCAGCTGCTGGGTCTGACCCGGCTGGCCGAGGCGACGTCCGCGGATCCGGATCTGCTGGGCTGGGCGCTGGTGTCGATCTGCCTGGTGACCTTCGGATGGGAGGTGGCGACATGGTGGGTGGGGATGCCCTCCTCGACCTGGCACGCCTTCTACGGGTCCGCCCTGGGCGCCTCCGTGGCGGTGGGCGCTGCCGCCGCCTGGGACCATTTGGCGATGATGCTGGTGGCCAGCATCATCGGGCCTCTGCTGGCGGCGGGCCTGAGCTACGCGGTGATGCACGCGATCATCGCCCTGGGCCGCCATGAGCTGTTGCGGATCGGTCATATGCGCTTCGCGCAGACCATGTCGGCCGGTGCCGTGGCGACCGGGCACGGCATGAACGATGCGCGTCTGCCGCTCGCGGTGATCGCGGTGGCCGCCGCCTCGGCCGGGATGTCGATGAGCACCGCGGTCAGCTTCATGCTGCCGGTGGCGATCGCCGTGGCGGCCGGGACGCTGATGGGCGGACACCGCATCATCCGCACCATCGGACGGCGCCTGACGGACCTCTCGGCCGCGCAGGGCCTCGCCGCGGAGACCTCGGCGGCCGCAACCGTCGGCGCCGCGATGGCGGGGCTGGACGTGCCCATATCGACCTCCCACACGCTGGCCTCCAGCGTGGTGGGGGCCGGCCTGGCACAGGGGCCGCGGCATGTGCGCTGGCCGGTCGCGCGGTCCATGGTGATCGTGTGGCTCGCGACGCCGGTGGTGACCGCGGTGTGCGCGGCCTCGCTGACCGGCGTGCTGCTGGCGATCATCTGACGCCCGGTCCGCCCCCGGGAAGCACTGCGGGGCACCCGGTATCCTGACCGGGCCCAGCCGTGAAGGAGGCTCGATGTCCGACGGTGAGTCCCCGACCCCCAGCCCGCGCAAGCGCCCCAGCTACGGCCTGCCCGGGCCGTCCGGCCCCTCGGCCGATCCCGGGCTCCCCGCGCAGCCGGAGCCGGGATCGCAGTGGGCCCAGGACCGGTCCGAACCGTTCGGCTCGTTCTCCGGACCGAGCTTCGGGAGCTCGGCCGGCAGCCCGGCGGGTCCCGCCCCCTCGCCCCAGGCCCCGCGCCGCAAGCAGCGGGGACTGTTGCCGCTGATCATCGGGATCGTGCTGCTCGTGGTCGTGGCGCCGGTGGCGTTCATCGGCGGGATCTTCTGGTCGATGAGCTCGGTGATGGAGGATGCGGTCGCCGGCCCCACCGTGCTCGAGGGCGGCAGCGGCGAGGTGGAGGTCGCCGCCAACGAGATGCTCCTGCTGTACGTACCGGCCGCGGACGCCGAGGCCGCCGAATGCTCGGCCGAGGCCGTGGGCGGCGGCTCCGTGAGCACGGTCCGGACCTCGGGTACCACGCAGTTCGGGGACGGCACCGAGTACGAGCAGACCCTGGGCGTGGCCGCCCTCGAGGACACCACCGTGGCCGTCACCTGCAGCGGTACCGAGGCTCCCGCGTATCTCGGTCCCTACAGCCTGCTCGGCGTGGCCGCTCCGCTGCTGATCGGGCCGATCATCGGAGTGGTGGCAGGACTCATCGGCCTGGTGCTGATCATCATCGGCATCGTGCTGCTGGTGCGCTCGCGCAGCTCCTGAGCCCGTCTCACCGATCGCCATCCCCCTCGCCCGGGGCACCGCCCGCCCTAGACTGACACTGGTTCCCCTACCCCGAGGATGGAGTGGTGATCATGCACCCCCGTGCAGGGCAGAAGGCCCTTTCCGAGGACCTCGTCGACGTCGAGAGCCTGCTCGACTCCTACTACGACCTCCATCCGGACCCCAGCGAACCCGAGCAGGCCGTCTCCTTCGGGACCTCCGGCCACCGCGGCTCCTCCCTGGACACCAAGTTCAACGAGGACCACATCGCCGCGACCACCCAGGCGATCGTCGAGTACCGCACGGCTCAGGGGATCAGCGGTCCGCTGTTCATCGGCCGCGACACCCACGCGCTGTCCCACCCCGCCTTCGACACCGCGCTGGAGGTGCTGGCGGGCAACGACGTCTCCGCACTGATCGACACCCAGGACGGCTACACGCCCACCCCGGCGATCTCCCACGCGATCCTGGTGCACAACCGCGGCCGCTCGGCCACCGACTCCGGCCGGGCCGACGGCATCGTCGTCACCCCCAGCCACAACCCGCCGCGCGACGGCGGCTTCAAATACAACCCGCCGCACGGCGGCCCGGCCGATTCCGACGCCACCGACTGGATCGCCGATCGGGCGAACCAGCTGTTGGCCGATGGACTGCGGGGCGTGCGCCGTCACGGCCGGCAGAAGGCCCTGCAGGACGCAGGCCGCTACGATTACCTGCACGCCTATGTGGAGGACCTCGGCAGCGTGGTCGATCTCGACGCGATCCGTCGGGCGGGCGTGCGGATCGGCGCGGACCCGCTGGGCGGCGCGGCCGTGGATTATTGGGCCGAGATCGGGGAGATGCACGACCTGGATCTGACCGTGGTCAATCCCGAGGTGGATCCGCAGTGGTCGTTCATGACCCTGGACCGCGACGGCAAGATCCGCATGGACTGCTCGAGCCCGTGGGCGATGGCCTCCCTGCTGGAGAAGCGCCACGAGTTCGATGTGGCCACTGGCAACGACGCGGATGCCGACCGGCACGGGATCGTCACGCCCGACGCAGGGCTGATGAACCCCAACCACTACCTGGCCGTGGCGATCAAGTACCTGTTCGCCCATCGCCCCGACTGGCCGACCTCGGCCCGGGTGGGCAAGACGGCCGTCTCCTCGAGTCTGATCGATCGGGTGGTGGCCTCGCTGGGCCGCGAGCTGTTCGAGGTGCCGGTCGGCTTCAAGTGGTTCGTGCCCGGCCTGATCGACTCCTCCGTCGGCTTCGGTGGGGAGGAGAGCGCCGGCGCCTCGTTCCTGCGCCGCGACGGTTCCGTGTGGACCACCGACAAGGACGGCATCATCCTGGCGCTGCTGGCCTCGGAGATCCTCGCGGTCACGGGCCGCTCCCCCAGCACGCTGCACGCCGAGCTGGTCGAGGAGTTCGGCTCCAGCGCCTACTCGCGGATCGATGCCCCGGCCGACCGCGAGCAGAAGGCGAAGCTGAAGGCTCTGAGTCCTCAGCAGGTCACCGCGACCGAGCTGGCGGGCGAACCGATCGTCTCGGCGATCACCGAGGCCCCGGCCGGCGGAGCGCTCGGCGGACTGAAGGTTTCCACAGAGTCAGCATGGTTCGCCGCCCGCCCCTCGGGAACCGAGGACGTGTACAAGATCTACGCCGAGTCCTTCCGCGGTGAGGATCACCTCGGCACGGTCCAGGAGGCGGCGAAGTCGCTGGTCGACGGCGCTCTGGGCGGCTGATCCAGTTTTCACGCCCCGACCAGGAGGGTCATCGCTCCGCCAAGGGAGCACCAAGTTTCCCTTTGGTCATCTGGCCGTGTCGCCATGCACAGACCCTTGCACCCACCCCCGGCGTGCCGACACCATAGGCCCGAAGGTAACGGGCCGGTCATGGGGCCCGAAGGTAACGGGCCGGTAGGGTAAAGTGACCCGTCGGACCCGCTACAGATGTCACCGAGCGCCGCCTGGCGAGCGCACCACGGAGAGGGGGTACCGAGCCGATATGCGACTGCGTTCGCGCCTCTGCGCATGTTCCGCCGCTCTCGCCATCGCGCTCCCTACCACCGCTCTCCCCGCACTGGCCGATCCCTCCGACGGGGACCGTGCCGGCGGCATCGAGCGCGAGGGGCAGCCCGCCGACGAGGTGCCCTCGGTGCCGGACGATGCATCCGCGTTGGTCGAGGACCAGGGGCCGGTCGAGGATCCCAAGGATCCTCCGGTCGAGCCGGCTCAGATCGTGCCCGTCGAGGACGGCTCCGAGGAGGGTGGCTCCGAGGAGGTGCCGACGGAAGGGACGTCGACAGAGGGGACGTCGACGGCGACGGAGACCGGCAGCGACGGCGAGACGCCGACCGAGGAGACCTCGGGCACCACGACGTCGACGCCCCCGGAGACGACCCACACCGAGACCAGCCCCACCGAGACCACGACGACGTCCGAGGAGCCGAC
>Ga0209487_1000585_pt1 | contig 32748 bp, 33 predicted proteins | sample Poulit2012_FD_187524 | JGI IMG/M metagenome (GOLD analysis project Ga0209487, IMG submission 187524) | Agricultural soil microbial communities from Georgia to study Nitrogen management - Poultry litter 2012 (SPAdes) (version 2) | ecosystem: Environmental > Terrestrial > Soil > Agricultural land...
TGCTGACAATCGGCTTCGAGCCGTCTTGTCGCCAAGAGTAGATGATCCCGCACTGTCGCGGGATTTGGCCCGCCGTAACCGGCGCGCCGTTCGATGAACGAGAACGCCGAGATCGCCTCACGGAGGCTTTCTGCGGAGACCTGAGGGCCGCCGGCCGCCTGCAGATCCTCGGGCGTGGCCTGGGAGAGCGTACGGCCCTCCTGCGCCAGCGTCCTGACGAGGGTCGCGGCGATCCGGTGGGCGTCCTGGAAGGAGACGCCATGCCGCTGTGCCAGGACATCGGCGAGCTCCGTCGCCGTGGTGTCGCTGGCCGTGACTATGGCACTCCATCCATCAAGGTTTACCCGGAGGCCTGCCAGGCAGGCTGTGAGGAGTTCCAGGCCGCTGCTGAACTCGAAAGAGACCAGCGTCAGGGCGTTCTGAATGTCGGGACCCGGATCGTTCAGGTCACCGTAGGGGATGTTGTGATTGGAGTAGACGATGGCCTGGGCGTGCCCGACCGCCTTCGAGAAGCGCGCCCGCGCGTGCTCCAGCGCAACCGGGTTGCGCTTCTGGGGCATGATGCTCGACCCCTGCACCAGTCCGTCGGGCAGGCTCAGCAGCCCCTGCGACGCCCAGTAGAGGAGGTCGTAGAGCACCCTGGAGAGGCCCACCGCGGCCGTCTGGATGACGCCCGCCAGCTCGAGCTGCCAGTCGCTGCCGCCCACCGCGTCGTAGGTGTTCTCGACGGGGGCCTCGAAACCCAGGAGCCTGGCCGTGAAGTGCCGGTCCAGCCGGTGGCTGGAGCCGGTAAGTGCCGCGGCTCCCATCGGCGACTGGTTGAGCCGCTCGAAGGCACCCTGCATGCGGGCGTAGTCGCGGGAGATGGTTGACTCTGCCCCTGTCAGGTAGTGGGCGAGGCTCGTGGGTTGCGCGGGCTGGTGGTGGGTGTGCGCGATGATCACCGTCTCGGCATGCTCTCTGGCCAGCCGCAGCAGCTCGCTGCGCAGGGCGTTGACCTTCTCCATGGCGGCCAGCAGCCGCTCGCGTGCGGCGAGCCTGTACACGGTCATGTCCAGGTCGTTGCGGCTAAGCCCTATGCGCAAGAGGCTCACGGTCTCACGGGGCAGCCGCTCCTCGAGGTGCGCCTGGATGGTGAAGTAGAAATCCTCGTAGGTGCCGTCGTACTCCGGCAGCGGCGTGTCGCGCAGCTCCTGGAGGAGCTCCTCGAGGGACTGGATGCGCTCGGGCTTGTCGGGCAGCCGCGGCTCCTCCAGACGCGCAACGGTGCGCACATGGGCGACGAGCGCGTCCAGGAAGTGGTTCTTCAGGTTATTGGCGGCGTACTCGTAATCGGGCGCCAGCACCTGGGCTTGGTAGACAGGACTCCAACGACTCATATTCTCCTACTTCCGGTCAGGCGACCGGTTCGCGCTGCGACCTGCACAGGTCCAGCTCCAATCGATCAAGTGCGAGGCGGGCCACGCCCAGGAGGCCGGCATCCTTGCCGAGGGTGGCAGGGGCAATCTCCAGCGGGACGGGGACCTTCAGGTTCTTCTCCAGGTAGGCGCACAGCTCGCCGCGGGTATCGGCCGGCCAGGAGACGACGAGCCGCTCGGGGTTGAGCAGGCACACGGCGTTGTGGAGGATGATGAGCAGGTCCTTGCAGAAGTGCTCGAACGCCTCCCGCGCCTCCTTGCCGGCCCCGGTGTCGATGCCGTCCTGCCCTTCGAACGCGCGGGCTATTCCGAACAGGTGCGCCTCGAGTGAGCCCGGTTCGCCCAGGGCGACTGTCGAAGTGTCGCCCGAGAGATGGCCCAGCGTGCCGTAGCCGATCTCGCCCGCGGCGTAGTTGCTGCCCCGGAAGATTTGCCGGTCGATGACCACGCCCATGCCGATCCCGCTGGTGATGGAGAGGTAGGCGACGTTCGCGGCATCGCCGCCTTCGCCGTAGTGAAGCTCGGCCAGCGCCAGAGCGTTCACGTCGTTTTCGAGGGTAATTGGCAGGCCCAGTTCGCTGCCCAGCCTGGGCGCGAGTTCGTACTCACCCCAGCCCAGCGCGGGCGCCAGGCGTACGGTGCCGGTGCGCGGTTCGACCACGCCGGGCACCGAGAGCGCGAGGTGTGCGACCTTGTACTCGTCGCCGTGTTCCGCCAGCAGTCCGACGAGCCAGCCGCCAAGTCCGTCTGCTGCCTGGGGGCCGCTGGCCGGGCCCTCGAAGCGCTGCAGCGGCCTGCCCAGCAGGTCGACGATGGCCGCCCGGAAGCGTGAGCCCGCCAGGTCGACCGCCAGGACGGTGGCGGCTGCGGCGTTGAACTGCACCAGCTGTGCCGGCCGGCCGCCCCGGGCGGTGGAGCGACCCACCTGCTCGACGAGGCCCAGCTCCTGGAACTCGCGCAGGATGGTGCCGACCGTGGGAATGCTCAGGTTGGTGGACTTGTTGATGTCGACGCGGGTGAGCTTCTCGTCTGCGTGCCGGACCAGGCAGTGGTAGACGAGCAGGCGGTTGTGTTCGCGCAGCTGGTCGTTCTGCAGTGGGGTGTTTGCCTGGTTTGCTCTCACTCGCATCCTTTCTGCAACCGTTTCTAAAACCTATTGAAAAACACCCGGGGTGCTGCGTGCCGGCCTCACAACGCCAAGCGAGTACACAGCTGCGAGTGACCGCCGGCCGGGCCGCTGAAGGGCGGCGGGTCCGTTGCGCGGAGCATATGCGCCTGCGTGACGTGTGACGGTTGCTTTTCGTGACGGAAGGAGCGTCGTACGAGCGGCCGGTCTGAATGTCATGATGACCAGAAAATGCCGCCTCCAGCAGTCGCCCGACACACCGTCGGTGTGCCCGCAACAGACCCAGGCGAAGGAGTGAAGTCATCTTGATCACCAGCTCGGGCGCCACCCATGTAGTCCGTGCCCTCGAAGAGAACGGCGTAGGCACCCTCTTCGTACTGCCGGGCATCCAGCTCGATCCGCTCTTCGACGCCCTCTACCCGCACCAGGACAGGTTCAGGATCATCCAGACCCGCCACGAGCAGGCCACCACCTACATGGCCTACGGGTACGCCCGCTCTACCGGCACGCTGGGCGTGAGCGTTGTCGTGCCCGGACCTGGAGTACTCAACGCCCTCTCCGGCCTCTCCACCGCCTACGCGACCAACACACCAGTGCTGCTCCTGGCCGGGCAAATCCCGTCGCACACCATTGGCCGCGAGTACGGCATGCTCCACGAGCTTCCCGACCAGCTGGCGATGCTGCGTGGGGTCACCAAGTGGGCGAAAAGGGCGCAGAACCCCGACGAGGTTAGCCAGCTCTTCAAAGAGGCGGTTTGCGCCGCCCTGAGCGGCCGCGGCCGGCCCGTCGCCCTGGAGCTGCCCGTCGACATCCTTGCCGCCCAGGCAACTGCCCCCGGGAGTACCGGCGGCGTGCGGCCGTCCCGCCCCGACATCGACGGGGAGGCCGTGGCCCGGGCCGCACGGCTGCTCGAGAGTGCCAGCTTCCCCGTCCTGTTCACGGGTGGCGGTGCGCTTGACGCCAGCGAACAGGTACGCGAACTCGTCTCCCGCTTTCGGCTGCCCGTCGTGCAGTCGATCAACGGTCGCGGGGTTGTGAGCGACAACAGCCCCTTCTCCCATACGGAGGTGAGCGGCTTTGAGCTGTGGAAGAGGGCCGATGTCGTCCTGGCGGTAGGCACCCGCCTGCACCACCAGCTGCTCTACTGGGGAGTCGACGACGACCTCAAGGTGATACGAGTCGATGTCGACCCGGCGCAGCACGACCTGGTCCACCCTGCGCACCTGGCGATAACCGGCGACGCGGGCCAGGTGCTGGAGCGGCTGCTGGGAGAACTCAATGGCCAGAACCGCGCCACCGGCATCGAGGACACCTCCCGGCGGCTGCGCGACGAGGCGCGCGCCAGCTTAGGCGGCCTCCAGGTGCAGGCGCAGCTGGGCGAGGTCATCCGCGACGAAATGCCCCGGGACTCCATCGTCGTCAGCGAGTACACGCAGATGGGCTACTTCCTCAACTACTGGCTGCCCGTCCACGAGCCGCGCAGCTACATCACGCCCGGCTACCAGGGCACCCTCGGCTACGGCTTCGCCACCGCACTGGGCGCGCAGGTCGCCCACCCGGAGCGGCGCGTCCTCTCCATCAACGGCGACGGCGGCTTCATGTTCAACGTGCAGGAGCTCGCCACCGCCGCCAAGTACCGGATCCCGCTCATCGCGGTGGTCTTCAACGACGGGGCGTTCGGCAATGTCCGCTGGATCCAGCGCCAGCAGTACGGGGGCCGGGAGATCGCATCCGACCTCCACAACCCCGACTTCGTCGCTCTGGCGCAATCGTTCGGCGTGACCGGCCTGCGCGCCAGAGATGCAGCAGGTTTCCGGGCGGCCCTGCGCGAGGCGCTGGAGAGCAGCGGTCCCGTCCTCATCGAGGTGGAGATGCCCGAGGTGGAGCCGGTGTGGCCACTGGTGCCACGCTACGCGCGGGCACGCGGAGGCGAATAGAGCTGCACCTACTTCAAAAGGTGGATGTACCGGGGCGGGTATGGGCGAATAATGGCAGCCATATGAACGGACACCTGCAAGAACCAGACAAGCAACTGCCGCAGCCCGCCGAAGAGAGGCCGGTCAGGACCTCCCGCGGCTGGGACTCCCCCGTGGTCGGCGGCCTGCTGCTGATCCTCATCGGTGCCATCTTCCTCTTCCGGGGCAGCGACCTGCTCTTCTTCGACAACTGGTGGGCGCTCTTCATCGCCATCCCGGGAGCGGTCGGGCTCTTCAGGGCCTGGAACCTGTACGAGAAGCGCGGGAAGCTCGACTCCATCATCCTGGGCATCATCACCGGCAGCCTCTTCCCGCTGCTGGTCGCGGCAATCTTCCTCCTGGAGCTGGACTGGGGCACCGTGTGGCCGCTCTTCCTCGTGCTGGCGGGTCTCTCCATCCTAGCCAACCGCCACTACGGACAGAACGATGAGGTAAGGGAGTGAACGGCGAAGGACAGCGCAACGAAGGGGAGTGGCGCGAACGGCCCGCCGACCGGGAACTGCCCGGCAACAAGACGGGCCCCCACGAGGAGCGGAAGCCGCGCAACCTCGCCCCGATCATCCTCATCGTCGCCGGCATCCTGCTCCTCATGGGCAACTTCGTCGACTTCCTGTTCATCGACGTGTGGGGCTTCCTCGCCAACTTCTGGCCGTTCCTGCTCATCGCCGTGGGCGTCGACCTGCTCCTGCGCGGCCGGCACCGACGCAGCGTGATCATCGCCACGCTCATCGCAGCGGTGGCGGTCTGGGCGTTCGGTGACGTCAGGACGGCTTCGGGAGGGAGTCCTCAGCCTGTTTCCGCGACCCTGGACGGTGCCCGGGATGCCCGCGTCACCATCAGCTCGGGGCTAGCGAGACTGGAGCTGGAGGGCGGCCTCAGCACGGATGAGCTGATAGCCGGGAGCGTGCTTGCCGATTCGGCTGCGCGGATCGATCAGGATGTGCGGCGCAGCGGGAACACCATCGAGTACATCCTGCGCAGCAACAGCAGGACGTTCGTCTTCCCGTTCGGCGGCCGGCCCGAGCCGCGCAACTGGAACCTGCGGCTCACCGACCGGATTCCGGTTGACCTCCACCTCAACACGGGAGTCGGTGACGCCCGCCTCGACCTGTCGCGGGTGCAGCTCAGCGCCCTCGAGGTTGACACCGGGGTGGGGGATGCCGATATTACTCTGCCTGCCAGCGGCGACTACCGGGCGCGCATCGACGGCGGCGTTGGCGACGTCACGCTGCGCATCCCCCGGCAGGCCGCGGCCCGCATCCAGGTGGACAGCGGCCTGGGCAGGGTGAACGTGAGCGGCAACTACGAGGTAAGGGGCGACACCTACGTTTCCCCGGACTTCAGCAGCGCATCCAACCGCGTCGACGTCTTCATCGACGGCGGGGTGGGAAGCGTCAGCGTCCACAGCTACTGAGTACCGTTGTTCCCCCATTCACCCGTCGCGCAGGGCAGGCGCGATAGGTTTGGGGGAATGACTCTTCCACTTTCAGTCCTCGACCTCGTGCCGGTCCCGGCCGGCACGACGGCCGGGGACGCCCTACGTAACAGCATCGAACTGGCGCAACTGGCCGAGAGCCTGGGCTACACCCGCTACTGGATCGCCGAGCACCACAACACCGCGGCGTTCGCGAGCAGCGCCACCGAGCTCGTCATCCAGATGGTCGCGCGCGAAACGGAACGCATCCGGGTGGGTTCGGGCGGCATCATGCTGCCCAACCACTCGCCCTTGCGGATCGCCGAGAACTTCCTGACCCTCGAGGCCCTCTACCCGGGCCGCATCGACCTGGGCCTGGGCCGCGCGCCCGGCACCGACCAGCTCACCGCGCTGGCGCTGCGCCGCTCCCGCGAGCTGCTCGCGGCCGACGACTTCCCGCAGGAGATCGAGATGATGCGCGCCTACGCCGGCGAGAGCAGCTTCCCGCCGGGTTCGCCGCTGGCGCAGGTGGTGGCTACGCCGAAGGGGGTTTCTCTGCCTCCATTGTGGATCCTGGGCTCGAGCACGTTCGGGGCGAACCTGGCCGCGCAGATAGGCCGCGGTTACTCCTTCGCCTACCACTTCTCACCCGACTACGCCATCCCGGCGATGCGCGCCTACCGCGAGCGCTTCAGGCCGTCCGAGCACCTGAGCGAACCGTACGCGATCCTGGGCACCTCGGTCATTGTCGCCGAAACAGAGGAGAGGGCAGAGGAACTCGCCCGCGGCCACGACTACATGTGGCTCAGCATTCGCCGGGGCGAGAGCACCCCCATCCCCACCCCCGAGGACCTGGATGGTGTGGAGCTCACCCCCGAGGAGCAGATGCTGGCCGAATCCTCGCGGCGCATGCTCATCTACGGCACGCCCGACCAGGTGCGCACGCAGTTGCTGAGCCTGGCCGAGAAGCTTCAGGCGAATGAGCTCATCGTCACCTCGCACATCGGCAACCACGAGGAGCGCCTGCTCTCCTACCGGCTGTTGGCGCAGGTGATGCAGGAGTAGCGAAGACTCGGCGGCCCGTTCGGGCCCCGCCGGAGCCAGTGCGGACGGCCGCCCTCAGGCGAGGCCCAGCAGGCTGGCGACCGGGAAGAACAGCAGCGTCACGAAGTGCGCGACCATCGCCGCCTCCAGGCTGTGCCGCCAGTAGAGCCAGCCGTAGAGGACGCCGGTCAGGCCGTTCAGGGCGACCGTCCAGCCGACCAGCCCGGCCGTGAGCGGCGCGGCACCCATGGTGGTGGGCAGCTGGAAGATCCCGAAGAGCAGGGCCGTGACGAGGATCGCCGGCCACATGCGCGACGCCTCGATCGTGCCGGTGTTGCGGAAGCGGTTGAAGGCCCAGGCCAGCAGGGTCAGCAGGCCCCAGCGGGCGATCACCTCCTCGCCAAGCCCGCCGTAGACTGCGTTCAGGAGCGCATCGCGGAAGCCTGCGCCCGCCTCGGGTGCCGCCGCCAGCTGCGCCGGGAAGGGCGCCAGCGTTCCTGCTGCCATGAGCAGCAGGCCGGCTGCGACGCCCGCGAGCAGGGCGACGCCGATTCCGGGTGTCTTGTCGGTGGCGGCCGGTTCATCGCCCGTGTCGCCTACCCGGCCGGCGCGGTCGGCCAGCAGCGAGCCCAGCCCCACGCGCGGGGCGACGAGGGCGCCCACGGCTGCGGCGGCGATCACGAGGAATGCCGGGTTGATGATGCTCAGCAGGGTGAGGACCGGGACGGGGAAGTCCGGCAGGTTCTGCAGGCCAATCTCATCGATCGAGTCGAGCACGCCGGGGACGAGGGCGGCGACGCCGATGAGTCCCAGGAGGGCTATGACTGCGAACCGGCGCAGGAAGGCCAGCGATTCTTCGAATTCGGGGGTGCGGTGGGCCATCAGTGGTTAAAGTCTAGCCCGCCCTGACAGAGATTCTGCGGGACTCAGGAATCCCCTACTCCTATTCCTGGCTTCATTCCCGCAGGGTAACCTCCGACCGCCCGTATACGCTAAGGGCATGGCGGCCACCCGCATGGGAATCTTCGTCGGCAGCACCATGGGCGACACCATGGAGGCCGCCGGCCTCATCGCGAGGCAGCTGCGCCGCAAGGCCGGCGTGAGCGTACCGGTGCTCGACATCGCAGGGCTGGACCTGACGGTCATGCTCGAGTTCGATCTGCTCCTGATCGGTTGCCCCACCTGGGACATTGGCCAGCTGGAGGCGTCCTGGCGGGAGCAGTTCGACGCGTTCCGCGCGCTCGACCTGAGCGGCAAGCTGGTCGGCTTCTTCGGCGCGGGCGACCAGGTCTTCTACGAGGACACTTACCAGGACGCGATGGGCATTCTTGCTGACGCTGCTGAGGAGTCCGGCGCCCGTCTGGTAGGGGCCTGGCCGGCCGCCGGCTACCTGCACACCGCCTCGAGGGGGCAACGGGGCGACCACTTCGTGGGGCTGGCCCTCGATTTCGAGCATCAGATAGACCTCACCGAGGAGCGGGTCGAGGCGTGGACCGGGAAACTCCTGGAGGAGCTGCGCGAGGGCGGTCATGCAACTTTCGTAGGATACGCTGGGCAGCAGCAGAACGAATAATGGGGGCATTTGGGAGCTGGAGGCTGCCATGCCCAGCATTGTCGTTGAGGATCTGAGGAAGAGTTACCGCAAGAGGCGCGGCGGCGAGGTCGTCAAGGCCGTCGACGGCGTCTCGTTCGAAGTGGCCAAAGGCGAAGTTTTGGGCCTGCTGGGTCCCAACGGCGCGGGCAAGACCACGACCATCAAGATGATTTGCGGCCTCATCAGACCCGACTCGGGCCGGGTGAGCGTGCTGGGCCGCGACAACCAGTTGGAGCGGCAGAGGTCGCTGCAGCACATCAGCGCCGTGCTCGAGGGGAACCGCAACCTCTACTGGCGGCTCACCGTGCGCGAGAACATGGAGTATTTCGCGGGTAACCGCGGCCGCTCGCGCAAGGCGGTGCGGGGGCGGGTGGACAGCCTGCTCGAGAGCTTCGACCTGATGGGCAAGGAGAACGAGCTGGTCAACAGCCTCTCGCGCGGCATGCAGCAGAAGCTCGCGATCGCCGTCGCCATGCTCGCCCAGACCGAGGTCCTGCTGCTCGACGAACCTACCCTGGGTCTCGACGTGGAGACCGCCCACGAGGTGCGTGAGCACCTGCGCCGCATCGCGTACGAGGAGGGCAAGACCGTGCTGCTCAGCACCCACGACATGGCGGTCGTGCAGGACGTGTGCGAGCGGACCGTGATCATCAACCGGGGCAGGGTGGTGGTGGACGAGCAGGTCAGCAACCTGCTGCGCCTCTTCCAGACCCGCGCCTACCGCATCACTATCCCCGGAGAGCTGAGCGGGCACCTCGAGGGGCAGTTGCGCGCGCAGTTCCCGCTCCTCAGGATCGACAGTCAGGCAGAGGAAACCATCCTCCACGTCGACCTCGCCCGCTCCGAGGACATCTACTCGCTGATGGACATCCTCAAGCTGGAGCGCACCCCCATCGAGACGATAAACCGGGTCACCATCCACTTCGAGGAGGTCTTCCGCAACATCGTGCGGGGCGGCCTGCAGGTGGACAACGGCCGCGAGTCAGGCGCGCTGCCTGGGGCCGAGCCCGCCGCGCGCGAGCAGGAGGGTGAACTCCATGCATAACGTGCTCCTCGCGAACATCCGCAAGCAGTGGATCGAACTGAAGCGCTACCTGCCGAACACCATCAGCATGCTGGTTACCTTCTACGCCATCTTCCTGCTGCTCTTCCTGGGCATCCAGGTGGTGGGCGCGCCCGAGGCCGCCGACGGCAACACCCGCTACCTGATAGTGAGCATGGTCCTCTGGTTCCTCGCGCTCACCGCGATGCAGGGGATCGGCTGGGAGGTCACCTCCGAAGCAACCCGGGGGACCCTTGAGCAGCTCTACATGTCTCCCGTACCCACCTGGCGAATCCTCTTCGCGCGCATGGTGGGCGAGGTGCTGGTCAACCTGATCGTGATGGCCATCGTCCTCCTGCTGGCGATGCTCACCGCCGGGCAGTGGCTGGTATTCGACCTGCCGACGCTGGCGCCGCTCTTCCTGTTCACGGTGCTGGGCATGATCGGCGTGGGCTTCATGGTGGCCGGGCTGGCGCTCGTCTACAAGCAGATCCAGGCGCTCCTGCAGATCGCCCAGTTCATCTTCATGGCGATGGTAGCGACGCCGGTGACGCTGGCGCCGTGGCTGGAGGCTCTGCCGGTGATGCGCGGTGCGACGATGATCCGCGAGGCGATGACCGCGGGCGTGACCCTGGGCGAGTTCGCGCCGTTCGCGTGGCTGCTGCTCATCCTGAACAGCGTGCTCTGGTTTGGCCTGGGGGTGTTCGTCTACCAGCTGGCCGAGAAGCGCGCTATGAACCGGGGGCTGCTGGGCCAGTACTGAGCCCGGCAGCCCCCGCATCCGCGACTACTGTGGGATCACCAGAACCATGCCGGTGAAGATCAGGTCGGGGTTGTCCACCAGGTGGGCGTTGGCCTCAAGTATGTCGGGCCAGCGGTTGCCGTTCCGGTAGAAGAAGGTCGCGATCGAGGAGAGTGAATCGGCCGGCTGCACGGTGTAGATGCCGCGCGCGTCGGTGAGGAACGCGACCTCGTTCTGGGCCCGGCTCAGCTGCTCTGTGACCTGCTGCAGCTCCAGCTCCTGCTCGCTGCTCAACCGCTCCAGGCTGGACTGCTGCTCGAGCAGCTGTGAGAGCCGCCCGGTAAGCTCGCCAGCGCGGTCGCGGTGCCGCTCCAGCTGGCTGCGGGTCATGCTCAGCTGCTCGTCGAGGGTGGCGCTGGTCTCCTCCAGCTCGCCCAGGCGCAGCTGGGCGTCCTGCAACTGCAACCGCAGGCTTTCGCGCTCCTGAGCGGTCGCGTTCAGGTCGTCCTCCAGCGCCTCACGCTGCCGCTCGAGCTCGCTCACGCGCTCCTGCAGCTCGTCGTACTGCGCGAGCTGCGCCTCCAGCTCGCCGTCGCGTTGGGTCAGCTGCGCCTCCAGCTCCTGGTTCCTCTCTGTCGCTGCCCGCTCGCTCTCGCGAACCGCCTGCACCTGGCTCACGAGCACCGAGTGGCGGGTTGCGGAGGATTCCAGTTCGCCCGCCAGCTGCCGGGTCTGCGCCTGCAGCAGCTCAAGCTCGGCCAGCAGGCCGTCGCGTTCGGCAAGCAGCCCGTCCCGCTCGGCGCCCAGCTCCTCCGTTTCGTGGCGCAGGTTGGCCTCGTTGGCCAGTGCGGCTATGAGGCGTTCCTCCAGCTCGGCGATCCGCTGCGCGGCTGCCGCTGCCACCTGCGGTTCCTGTACCTCCTGCTCCTCTTGCCCCTCGGAGGTTGACGCGCCCGCCTGAGCCGGCGCGATGGGAGCGGCCGGCACGGGCCCGGCCTCGCCCACCGCCGGCTGGGAGATCGCCACCTGGGGAGCGGCGGCCTCCTCTGTGGTTGCCCGCTCGAGCTCGGCCTGCAGGCGCTCTATCTGCGAGGCGCGGTCGGCAAGCTCGTCCTCCAGGGCGGTTGCCCGGGCGGTCGCCTCCTCGGACTCGCTGCGGGCCGCCTGCAGGGCGGTTTCCAGCTCGGCGGCGCGCCCTTCGAGGGCCTGTACGCGCGTCCACAGCTCGGTGTTCTCGTTTTCAAGCTCCACGACACGGTTGTTGGGTCCGCAGCCGCCCGCGAGCAGGGCGACCGCAAGGGCGACAGCAAGGATCGTCGTGTAGGTGCGGAAACTTGTCATACCGTCACTCCTGTAGGGCGAGAAATGGACAACATCGCGTGCCTGGGGCGTCCTGTCCCTATAAATGTAGCACCCGGTACAGATCGCCGCGAGAAGCGCCAGGTCCGCAAGCTGTCCACACCCGGCGGGGTACACAGCGGGGCCGCCCTCGGTTAAACGATTAACCTGATGCCAGCATGACAACACTCAAGGATGTCGCCAGGGCCGCCGGCGTCTCGACGGCGACCGTCTCGAACGTCCTCAACGGCCGCAAGCGCTTCAGCCCGGCCGTCGAGGAGCGCGTCTGGACGGCGGCGCGGGGGCTAGGGTACTTCCCGAATGACTCTGCCCGTACCCTGCGCACGGGGCACAGCCACACCCTGGGGCTCATCATCCCCGACCTGCAGAACCCGTTCTTCCCGGTACTCGTGCGCAGCATCGAGCACCGCGCCCGCCAGCTGGGCTACACCCTGCTCCTCGTCGACATCGACAACGAGGAGGGGACCGAACGCGAGGGGTTCAGGGTTCTGGCCGAGAAGGGCGTGGACGGCATCATCTGGGCCCCACACCGCCTCACCGAACCGCCCGCCACCACCTGCCCGGTGGTATGCGTCGACCGCCCCGTGCAGGGCATCGACTCCGTGAGCGCACACCACGAGCGGGGCGGCGAGCTGCTGGGCGAGTACGTGGGCCGCTCCGGGCACCGCTCCATAGGCCTGCTCAGCGGGCCGCAGCACCTGAACAGCGCCCGCCAGCGCCGCGAGGGCCTGCTGCGCGCCCTGCCTCCGCAGGTGCAGATCGTCTGGGAGGAGCAAGTGCCGTTCGACCTGCAGCTCCCCGAACCCGCGCTGCACAGTCTTCAGGGGGGTGAGGCGAGCCTGGTCGTGGCGGCGAACGACGTGGTGGCGGTGGCGGCTGTCGAGGCGCTCACTGCCGCGGGAGTAGAGGTGCCGGCCCAGGTCTCGGTGGTGGGTTTCGACGACATACCCTGGGCTTCGCTCATCTGGCCGCGGCTCAGCACCGTGCGGCAGCCGATCGCCCAGCTTGGCCGCGCCGCCGTCGAAGTGCTGCTGCGCCGCATTGGCGAGCCCGCGGCGCCGCTCATCGAACAGGTGCTGGGCGTCGAGCTCGTCGAACGGGGCTCCGTCATGAAGAAGCCCGCATTGGAGGTTGCGTCGTGATCGTTACCGTCGGCAGCATCAACATGGACCTGGTCGTGCGGCTGCGGCAGCTGCCCAAGCCCGGCGAGACCGTCATGGGCTCCGACTACCAGACCCACTTTGGTGGCAAGGGCGCCAACCAGGCGGTGGCTGCCGCCCGCGGCGGTGCGCAGGTGCGCATGATAGGCGCCGTCGGGGACGACGACTTCGGTGCGCGGCTGCGCGAGGGCCTGAGCCGGGCGGGCGTGGACGTGTCCGGAGTGCGGGTCCAGCCGGGCAAGAGCGGGGTGGCCTTCATCGCGGTCGACGACCAGGGGCAAAACAACATCATCGTGTCGCCCGGCGCGAACGCGGCCGTCACCGGCCAGTCGCTGTCGGGCGCCGATTTCGAGGGTGCCGCCGTCGTGCTCCTGCAGATGGAGATCCCCTTCGGCGGCAACCGCGAGGCGATCCGGCTGGGCAAGGCCGCCGGGGCGCGGGTGCTGCTCAATCTGGCGCCGGCCATGCCCCTGCCCCCGCAGGAGCTCGAGGGCGTCGACCTGCTGCTCCTCAACGAGACCGAGGCGGCGGTGCTCGCCGGCAGCACGGGACCGGGCACGCGGGTGCAGGCGGGAGTTCTCGCCCGCAAGCTGCTCGACTTCGCGCCCACAGTGATGATCACGCTGGGCGCGCAGGGGGTGGCGTGGGCGAGCAGGGAGAGTGGTGAGGTGGTGGAGGATTCTCTGCCTGCTTTCGAGGTGGAGCCCGTCGACAGCACGGGGGCGGGAGACGCGTTCGCCGGCATGCTCGCCGCCCGGCTGGCGGGCGGGGAGGCACTGACCGAAGCCGCCCGCTGGGCGAGCGCGGCCGGGGCACTAGCAACTACCCGGGAGGGCGCCCAGCCCTCACTGCCCAGCCACGAGCAGGTGGAGGCGTTCCTCATCAACCGGGGCAGCCTGCGAAAGGAGCACCGATGAAAAAGGGCGGAGTACTCCATCCCCAACTGGCCCGCGTCATCGCCCAGCTGGGGCACATGGACACCATCGTCATCGCCGATGCCGGCTTGCCCATTCCCGAAGGCTGCGAGCGCATCGACCTGGCTTACGCGCCGGGCAGGCCGCCGCTGCTTGATGTCCTCGAAGCCGTTCTGATGGAGCTCGAGGTGGAGCGTGCGGTTCTCACCCGCGAGCTCGAAACGGGCAACGAGTCCTTCCACGGCGAACTGTCCCGGCGGCTCGAGGCGATCCCCAAGGTCGCGCGGGCGGGCATCGACCATGTCGGGCATGAGGAGTTCAAGCTGCTCACCTGGGAGGCGAAGGCCGTAATCCGGACCGGTGAGACGACCCCGTACGCGAACGTGATCCTGCGTTGCGGGGTGACCTTCTGATGCTGCTGCAGCTCGAGGGGATCCGCAAGTCGTTCAGCGGCGTCGAGGTCCTGAAGGGCGTGCAGCTGCAGGTCGACCGGGGTGAGGTGCACGCGCTGGTGGGGGAGAACGGTGCGGGCAAGTCGACCCTGATGAAGGTCCTCTCGGGCGCCCACCAGCCGGACGAGGGCACGATCAGCATCGACGGGGAACGGCACCGCTTCCGCAACGTTCTCGAGGCCCGGCGCGCCGGGGTGATCATGGTCTATCAGGAGCTCGCTCTGGTGCGCGACCTGAGTGTGGCCGAGAACCTCTTCCTGGGCCGCCTCGACCCCGTCGTGCGCCATGGCGGGATGCGCGGGCGCGCCCGCGAGCTGCTGGACCAGGTGGGCCTGGACATCGACCCCGCCACCCTGGTGCGCGACCTGGGCATAGGCGAGCAGCAACTCGTGACGATCGCCCGGGCGATAGGCGAGCACGGCAGGCTGCTCATCCTCGACGAGCCCACCGCCGCGCTCAGCGCCGGCGAGTCGGCCCGGCTCTTCAACCTCATCCGCAAGCTCCAGAAAGACGGCCTGGGCATCATCTACATAAGCCACCGCCTCGAGGAGGTATTTGCCCTCGCCGACCGCGTCACCGTACTGCGGGATGGGAACTACATCGTGACCTCGGACGTGGCAAGCACTACGACCGCCCGGATCGTCCACCAGATGGTGGGCCGCGAGCTGGGCAGCTACCGGCGGGCTCAGCACGAGGTGGGTGAAACCCGGCACAGCTTCGAGATCCAGTCGCCCGGCGGCGAACCTTTCAGCTTCGAGGTCCGGGAGGGCGAGATCCTGGGCATGGCCGGCGTCATAGGCTCAGGCCGCTCGGACGCGCTGGAGGCGATCTTCGGCAAGCGGGGCAGCGCCGTGTGGAACGGCGAACGGCTTCGCTCCCCGCAGGAGGCCATCAGGCACGGCATCTTCTTCGTCCCCGGCGACCGCAAGACGCAGGGCCTCGTCCTGCCGCTCAGCGCCGGCGACAATATGACGCTCGCCTCGCTGGGCAGCCTGGGCCGCGGCGGGATCTACCGGGGCGGCCGCGCCAGGCGGCTCGTGGCCGAGCAGATCGAGGCGCTCAACGTGCGGCCCGCCAGGCCCGACATGCGCGTCGACCGCTTCTCGGGCGGCAACCAGCAAAAGGTCGTGGTGGGCAAGGCGCTGGCCACGAGGCCGCGCATCCTGCTTCTGGCAGAGCCAACCCGCGGCGTCGACGTAGGCGCCCGCGCCGAGCTCTACGACAAGCTGCACGAACTCGCCGGTGAGGGGCTGTCCATCATCGTCTCCTCGTCGGACACCGAGGAGCTGGCCGGCCTGTGCGACCGGATCCTGGTCTTCCGGGACCGCCGCCCGCAGGTCGAACTGTCCGCACCGTTCACCACCGAGGAGGTGACCGCCCATGTCACAGGCGCCAAGCAGGTGGCGTGACCTCCTGGGCAAGTTCGGGCTGCTTCTGGCGTTCATCGCCATGACGGTGGTCCTCTCCTTCCTCTCCGACAGGTTCCTGACGGTCGGCAACATCATGAACGTGCTGCGGCAAATCTCCGTGAATGCGCTGCTCGCCTTCGGCATGACGGTCGTGATCATCGGCGCCGGCATCGACCTGTCGGTCGGTTCGCTGCTCGCCTTCGCGGGAGCGATCGCCGCCGGCAGCGCCGTAGCCGGAGTCGACCCCATCCTGGCGATGCTGCTGGGCCTCCTCACCGGGGTGCTGCTGGGCGCCTTCAACGGCGTGTTCGTGGCGTACGGCCGGATCGCGCCGTTCATCGTCACCCTGGCGGGCCTCACCATCTTCAGGGGCATGACCCTCGTCTATACCGGCGGGCGCCCGATAAGCGGCCTGCCCGAGGCCTTCTACGTGCTGGGCAACGCCAGCTTCCTGGGCCTGCCCGTGCCCGTATGGATAACCATCCTCTTCCTGCTCCTCACCCACTTCATCCTGCGCCACACGGCCCTGGGCCGGTCGGTCTACGCAGTGGGCGGCAACGAGGAGGCCGCGCACCTCTCCGGCATCCGCGTGGCCCGCGTGAAGCTGTTCACCTACGCCTACTCCGGCCTGGCGGCCGGGCTGGCGGCGCTGGTGTTCACTGGACGCCTGAACTCTGCCCAACCGACTGCCGGCACCGGCTACGAGCTCGACGCGATCGCCGCCGTAGTCGTAGGCGGCACCTCGCTCGCCGGCGGGCGGGGCCACGTGTGGGGCACGTTGCTGGGTGCGCTCATCATCGGCGTGCTCAACAACGGCATGAACCTGCTTAACGTCTCCTCCTTCTATCAGCAGATAGTGAAGGGGGGTGTAATCCTGGCCGCCGTTCTCATCGAACGTCTCACCTCACGCGAGGAGTAGGGGCCCCTGCCGCGCAGCGCGCGGCGGGTCCGGCTGCATGGGCAGCTTTCCTCTGCCCCGTTTCACCGGTTCGGCAAGTTCATTCAGTCACGAAAGGAAACATCATGAAGAGACTCGTTCTCCTGTTCGCCGCTCTCGCCTTCGGTTCGGTAGCTTTCGCGCAGACAATAGGCCTCTCGGTCTCGACCCTCAACAACCCGTTCTTCGTCTCCCTGCAGGAGGGCGCCCAGGCCGCGGCCGACGAGGCGGGCGCGCAGCTGATCACCGTCGACGCCCAGGACGACGTGAGCAAGCAGCTCTCCGACATCGAGGACCTCATCACCCAGGGTGTGGACGTCATCGTCATCAACCCGACGGACTCTGCGGCCGTCGTGACCGCGGTACGCAACGCCAACAGCGCCGGCATCCCGGTGATCACCGTCGACCGTGACGCGGAAGGCGGCGATGTCGCCTACCACATCGCCTCCGACAACGTCGCCGGCGGCAGCATGGCCGGCGAGTACCTGTGCGAACTGATCGGCGGCGAGGGCATGGTCGTCGAACTCGAGGGCATCCCGGGAGCGAGCGCCACCAACGACCGGGGCAGCGGCTTCAACCAGTACATGGCCGAAAACTGCGCGGACGCCCAGATCGTCGCCCGCCAGACCGCCAACTTCAACCGGGCCGAGGGCCTCTCGGTCATGGAGAACATCCTCCAGGCCCAGGCCCAGATCGACGGCCTCTTCGCCCATAACGACGAGATGGCGCTGGGCGCCCTGCAGGCGATCGAGGGCAGCGGCCGCGACATCGTCGTCATCGGCTTCGACGCCACCCCCGACGCCGTCCAGGCGGTGGAGGAGTGCCGCATGGCCGCCACGGTCGCCCAGCAGCCCGACCTGATGGGCCAGATGAGCGTTGAGCAGGCACTGGAGATCGCCGCCGGCGCCGAGCTGCCCGCGGAAACCGAGTACCTGCCCGTCGACCTGCAGCTGGTCACCGGCGACTGCCAGTAGGGAGCCGGCCCTCCGGCCGGACTTCCGCGATTGGTGAATAATGTGGCGAGGGCGACCGGCACGGCCGCTGCCCCGCCACATTCTTTTTCGGAAGATTCAGAGGATTCAGAAGAGGAGACCCTCGTGCGAAGATTCGCCCCGTTACTGCTCCTGCTGGTCATACTCGCCGCCTGCGCACCGGCCGCCGGCCGGCCGGCGATCCCCTATCGCGCAACCTCGTCGGAGATAATCGGCGCCATCGCCCAGTTTGGTCCCCAGATCCAGCCCGGCCGCAGCTACAACTATTTCAGCATCGAAACGATAAGCAACGATGCGGTCACCCTCTACGCCGAGGAAACCACCGCGAACCGCATCATCGGCGCTATCGCCGGCACCGCGTCGAGCACCGTCCGGGTGACCGTCACGACCTTCCAGGCGCCCGGCTCGACGAGCGTCGCCATCAGCACCTCACCCGCCGGCAACGACGACCTCTACGAGCTGTTCGTGCGCGAGCTCGACCGCCGGTTCGAGCGGGCGCCGGTGGGCTTCCTCCTGTAGGCGCCGCCGTGCCTGGCCCAGCATGACCGGCCGTACTCTGGCTGGCTTTTCGATACGCCCGTACGAGAGGCGCGACCTAGAGAGCCTCTACGAGATTTGCCTGCGTACCGGGGACAGCGGCGGCGACGCGACCCACCTGCACGACGATCCGCAGGCGCTGGGCCACCTCTACGCCGCCCCATACGCCGCCCTCGAGCCCGGTCTCGCCTTCGTGCTGGAGGCGCCGGACGGCAGCGTATGCGGCTACATCCTGGGGGCGCTGGACACCCGGGAGTTCCACGAGAGGTTCGTAAGGGAGTGGCTTCCCCAGGTGCAAGGCCGGGTCCCGGACCCGCAGGGAGACCCGGAGTCGTGGACGCCAACGGAACGGATCTATCACCGCCTCCACCACGCACGCCTGCACGCCCCCGCGCGGCTGGACGAATACCCCTCCCACCTGCACATCGATCTCCTGCCCGTTGCACAGGGCAAGGGGCAGGGCCGGCGCCTGATGGAGCGGCTGCTGGGGGAGTTGCGCACGCGCGGTTCACCCGGAGTCCACCTGGGTGTCGGGGAGAAGAACGTGCGGGCCTACGGCTTCTATCGGCGCCTGGGGTTCGCCGAGCTTGAGCGCGCCCCGGGCAGTGCCTTCCTGGGCCTGAAGCTGGAGGGGGAGCGGCACCGGCCGGAATAGTGTCGGGCGGGTCGCTGCCGTTCTGCGTTACGGGCTAACCTTCGGAATATGGCCAAACAGCGCGTAGCCCTCGTTCAGGTCGATCCGGGCGAGGACAAGCAGGAGAACATCGAGATCGCCTTCGAGCTCATCCGGGAGGCAGCGGCGGGTGGAGCGGAGGCTGTGCTCCTCCCCGAGAGCTTTCACGTACGGGGCCCCTCGCAGCTGCGCTTCGACACCTCTGAGCCCATGCCGGGCCCGCTCTCCGAACGCTTTTCGGAAGCCGCGGCACAGCTGGGCATCACCATTCTGGCCGGCTCGTACAACGAGGCGACAGACCGGCCCGACCGGCTCTACAACACCAGCCTCCTGTTCGGGCCCGACGGTGCGCTGCTCGGCAAGTACCGGAAGATCCACCTCTGCGACGTCGAGATCGAGGGGAAGATAGTAGCGCGGGAATCGAGCCGCAACCTGCCGGGCGAGGAGTTGGTTAACGCCCAGACGCCGCTTGGCAGCTGGGGGATGACCATCTGCTACGACCTGCGCTTCCCCGAACTGTTCCGCTCGCTCGCCCTGATGGGCGCCCAGGTGTTCCTGGTGCCCTCGAACTTCGCGCTGCACACCGGCAAGGACCATTGGGAGCCGCTGCTGCGCGCCCGTGCGATCGAGAACGGTGCCTGGGTGCTCGCCCCGGCTACCGTCGGAAGCAGGGGAGGGTTCAACGCGTACGGCCGCAGCATGGCCATCGACCCGTGGGGTACTGTGGTCGCCTGCGCCAGCGACGAGGTGGGCGTGACCTGGTTCGATCTCGACCTGGAGCAGGTCGAGAAGGTGCGGCGCCGCATCCCCAGTCTGGCCAACCGCAGGCCCGAGACCTACCGGCTGTGATTCCCTCTTAAGCAATGGTTCAGCAAAGGTGAGGAGACAGATGAACAGAAGACCCCAAATGTTAAAGGCGCTTCTGCTTGGCGCGCTGCTGCTGCCGCTTTCGGCCGCCAGCGGCCAGGAGGTCGTAAGGATCGCCCAATCCCTGGCGCACAGCAGCCTGAGCCCGGCGCAGGCGACGGGATTGGCCGACTACTCCGTAATCCGCACGATGTTCGAGGGCCTGGTGGGCTTTGACGAGAACCTGGAGATCGTTCCTGAACTGGCGACCGAGTGGGAGGTGAACGACGAGGCGACTGAGTTCACCTTCAGGCTGCGCGAGGGGGTGACATTCCACGACGGCACCACCTTCGATGCCCAGGCCGTCAAGGAGTACTACGAGTGGGTCCTCGACGAAAACAACCCCGAGCCTACCCGCGGCCGCTCCAGCCTCGAGGACATCGAAACCATCGAGGTCACCGGCCCTTACGAGGTGCGCTTCGAACTCTCCCAGCCGAACGGGGCGATGCTCTTCAACTTTGCGCTCGCCACGGCCCGCATTGCCAGCCCGGCCTCGGTCACCGCCGAGGGGGTCGACGTGGGCCGCAACCCCGTCGGAACCGGCCCCTACCAGTTCAGTGAGTGGCTCGACGGCCAGCGGGTGGTCGTGCAGGCCTACCCCGATTACTGGGGCGAACCGGCGGCCGCCGACGCCCTCGAGTTCCACGTGGTTACCAACGCGTCGACCCGGCTGGCACAGCTGCAGACGGGCGAGATGCACTTCATAGAGGCCGTTCCGACGCCGTTGGTGCAGCAGCTCGAGATGATCGACGGGATCAGCGCGGTCGTCTCCGAGAGCACCTTCGCACGCATCTTCCCGCTCAACACTCAGCGCCCACCCTTCGATGACGTCCGCGTGCGCCAGGCGCTCAACCACGCCATCAACAAGGAGCAGCTGGTGGCCGTGGCCGCGCAGGGGTATGCGACGGTGATGGACTCTGCCGTGCCCGCGCCCGTGTTCGGCTACGCGCCGCAGGAACCGTACGAGTACGACCCGGAGCTGGCCCGCGAGCTTCTCGCCCAGGCCGGCTACGAGGACGGTTTCGAATTCGACGTGCTCACCTATACCGGCGAGGAGTACCGCACCGTTGGCCAGGTGATGCAGCAGATGTTCGCCCAGGTGGGCGTGACCATGAACCTGATGCCCACCGAGCGCGGCGCTCTGGTCGACATGATCTTCCAGCCGCTGGAGGAGACCGAGTTTGAGGCGGGCATCGTCGGAGCATCCACCCAGACGGGCGACGCCGACTGGGCCCTCACCGTCTCGTTCAGCCGCGAATCGTGGCCGCCCACCTCGAACAACTGGAGCTTCTACTACAACGAGCGGGTCCAGGAACTCATCGAGGCGGGTCGCAGCACCGGCGACATGGAGGAGCGCGAGCGCATCTACGCCGAGGCCCAGGAGATCATCTGGAACGACGCTCCCTGGGTGTTCCTCTTTAGCCCCGACAACATCGCCGGCCAGGTGGACGAGTTGAGCGGGGTCCACTACGTGCCTGACCGCTCGCTCGACGCCAGGAACGCCTCGCTGGACTGAAGATAGCCGCCACCCGGCGGTCCCAGGCCCATGACCCGCTACTTCTTCCGTCGCCTCCTTCAAGCCCTGCCCACCCTCCTGGGTGTCATGGTGGCAATCTTCTTTTTCGTGCGGGCTCTGCCCGGCGATCCTGCCCGGCTCTACGCCGGGCAGGATGCCACTGCGGCCGAGGTGGCCCAGGTGCGGGAACGCTTTGGCCTGGACCGGTCCCTGCCTGAGCAGTTCGGTCTCTACATCGCCCAGACCGCCAACCTCGAGCTGGGCACCTCGTTCCGTTCAGGACAGCCGGTCGCCCAGGTCCTGCGGCGCCACCTGTTCAACACCGTGCAGCTGGCCCTGTGGGCGATCCTCGTGGCCGTCGCCGGCGGCATCGTCCTGGGGGTGATCGCCGCCCTCAGGCGAAACAGTCTCGTGGACCTGACGGTCACGGCCGTGTCGATCCTGGGCGTGAGCACGCCCTCGTTCTTCCTGGCTATGCTCCTCATCTACCTGTTTGCGATCACCTGGGGTGTACTGCCCGTTTCGGGCTCGGCCACCGCCCGGGGGCTGGTCCTGCCGACGATCACCCTGGCCGCCGCCTCGCTGGGCACCATTGCGCGCTTCGCCCGCTCGAGCTTCCTCGAGGTGGCCGGCGAGGATTACGTGCGCACTGCCCGTTCGAAAGGGCTGGGACCAGCGAGGGTCGCACTCAAGCACATCCTGCGCAACTCACTAATCCCAGTGGTCACGATCATTGGCCTGCAGTTCGGCACGCTCCTCTCGGGCGCCGTGATCGTCGAGACGGTCTTCAACTTCCCGGGCCTGGGCTGGCTGCTCATCCAGTCGATCGATGCCCGCGACTACCCGGTGATCCAGGCGCTCATGCTGGTCTTCGCGCTGCAGTTCATACTGATCAACCTGCTCGTGGACATCGTCTACGGTTTCATCGACCCGCGGGTGAGCTATGAGTAAGGCCGGCATCCGGACTCCCCGGCACAAGGGGCGCAGGAGAAGCGTCCTGCTGCGGCTCCTGCGTCACCGCAGCGGCGGGATTGGCCTGCTGCTGAGCGTGCTGTTCGTCCTCATGGCCATCGTCGGGCCCTACGTGGCGCCCATCGACCCGGCGTTCCAGGATTACCTGGCCATCTCGCAGGGACCCGGCAAAGGGCACCTGCTGGGCACGGACAACCTTGGCCGCGACCTGTTCAGCCGCATCCTGGCCGGCGCCCGCTACTCGATCGGAATTGGCGTGAGCGCGACCCTGCTGGGCGCGCTGGTGGGCGGGCTGTGGGGCCTGTGGGCAGGCTACTCCGGCGGCTGGATCGACAACCTGTCGATGCGGCTCGTCGACATCCTGCTCGCCTTCCCGGGGATCCTGCTGGCGATCGCCCTCATCACCATCACCGGTCCCGGGGTCTTCCCGCTGACCCTGGCCGCGGCGGTCTTCGGCGTTCCCATCTTTGCCCGTCTAGTGCGCGGGTCAGTCCTGGCGTTCAAGGAGCAAACGCACATCGAGGCCGCACGCGGCCTTGGCGCCGCCGGCGGCCGCATCATGTTCCGGCACCTCCTGCCGGCCGTCGTCGCCCCGGTCCTGGTCTACATCTCCCTGCGTATCGGCGTGACCCTGCTGGTCGCCTCGGGCCTCTCCTTCCTTGGCCTGGGCGTGCAGCCGCCGGCGCCGGAGTGGGGCGCGATGCTGAGCGACGCCCAGCTCTACCTGTCGCTCCACCCGATAATGGCGTTCGCGCCGGGAGTGACGATCACCCTGGCGGTCCTCGGTTTCAACCTTCTTGGGGACGGGTTGCGCGATGTGCTCGACCCGCGCCTGGGCCGCGATCAGTAACTAGCCACAAAAGGCAGAGCAAACCGCCTTCAGCATCTCCAGATACTCGTGGGCACTGTCGAGGTCGAGCCACTCGCCGGTGCCATGGATTTCTCCGCCCCGCGGTCCGAAGAGGACCGTTGGCACGCCGGCGGCTGCGACGAGGGCGGCGTCGGTCCAGTAGGGCGCGCCCAGCTTGGCCGGTTCGCGACCCCGTTTGCCGCGCACGACCGCTTCGATCGTCGCGACCAGCGCCTCGCTTCCCTGCGTCTCGAAGGGCTCCCGCGCTACCAGCTCGGTGACGGTCGCGTCCAGGCTGGCATCGTCGCCCTTCAGGGCGCCGATGATGGCGTCTATCTCCGCCCGCGCCGTCGCCGACGTCTCGCCCGGCAGAGTGCGCCGCTCCACCGTCACACTGGCACGCGCCGGGGTGGTGAAGAGCTCCTCGCCGCCCTGGGCGAGCACCGGCTGCAGCGAGCCGTGTGCCAGCAGCGGGTGCGGGTCCCGCGCCTGCAGGGCCTGCGCCTGGCGCTCCAGCTCGCCGAGGAAGCGCCCCAGGTGGGCAAGCGCGTTCACCCCCTCGTGGGGACGCGAGGTGTGGGAGGCCTTGCCGGTGAATGCGACCTCGAAGAGGGCGAAGCCACGGTGGGCGACGTGCAGCTCCAGATCGGTAGGCTCGGTGACTATCGCCGCACTGGCCTGCACCTGGCTCATGACCTCCTCGGTGCCGATGCTGCCGTGCTCCTCGTCGGCTACGGCGGTGAAGATCACGTCGCCTGCCAGGCTCTGCTCCCTTGCCCAGGCGGCGGTCAGCAGGCAAGCGGCGATGGAGGCCTTCATGTCCATCACGCCACGCCCGTACATCCTGCTGCCCTCGATCCTCGGTTCGAACGGCCGCTCCATGCCCGTCACGCCGACGGTGTCCAGGTGGGCGTTCAGGAGGAGGGAGCGGCCGCCGCCGGTACCCGGCGCGCGGACGATCACGCTGGGCCTGCCCGGGATGCCCTCCAGCCACCGGGTCTCCAGGCCACGCTCCTGCGCCCACGACTCCACGAAGCGGGCAATGTGCCCCTCCCCCTCACGCGACGGGTCGAGGACAGGGTTGATGGAGTCGATGCGGACCAGCTCGGTTATGAGGTCAGTCAGCTGAGACATGGTGTTCCGGTCATTCTGGCAGGGATGGGTTGGGGAAATCGCGCCGCTTCCAGTAGTATTATGACTGACATCACAAACCGACGGCGAGGGAGCGGCGACAACGGTACTGCCCGGAGCCCGAGGAGAGCGGGTCCTACCAGGACCCTCAGGAGGAACCTCATGAGTGATCCGAACGTCTCCCGAACCGGAAGCGGCCCGAAATTGTTGCGTCGGCTTTCTATGCTCGTCGCCGGCTCAGTCTTGGCACTTGGCCTTGGCGCTTGCGGGCTAATTCCGGAGATTAGCATTCCCGTGGACGATCCGCTGGCGCTGGATGGGGTAAAGCTTGAGGCCAGCAGCATAGATAACTGGCTGTCGGATGTTGAACCCGCTACGTTCTTCATTCCCCCCAGAGGCCTAAGCGGCCCGGACCGGCATCTTCTCGACATCGTCAAGCAGGCAATGTCGGTACCCCGGGTGGACTACGGCGAGCCTAATGAGCAACAACTCGCCGACATGATGCAAGAGATTAACCACCAGATTGCGCTTGACCCTCGCAACTTCTTTAATCCGGCTCTCGACCTGGATGAACTGGGACGAAAGAAGTTTCCGGAGATGCCCTCCGAGTTGCAGGACAGGATCGAGCAGAGGGAGCAGCAGATGCAGGAGCTGCGGTCGAGAATCGAAGATCGCAACCGGCAAAATAGAGATGATCCAAGGAGGCAACGGCAAGAGCCTCCGATAGGCAGGGGTTTTTACCCGCAAACTGCTACCCGTCTGTCGCTTGAGGTCGAGGCCGGAAAGATACCTGCCATTCCAATCAACTTCAGGCAGGAAATACGTCTCGCTCAAATAACGGTCGAAAATGCAAGCGATCTGGAGACAATCGAAATCCACGGGTACGCGGCAAACTCGCTCATCTTCGCTTCCGGAGCAAACCCCCGAGAAAGTCTCGCGATAAAGCGGAACGGCACCTTTGATGAGCCGCTCAAGTTCGAGAGGGGCAGCGACGGCGTATTCCGTCCTGTCGACCCCGACGCGATGCTGTTTGAGTTCAGGCTGTCGAACGAAGAAACCCGAGCACTGCTGAAACACCTTGAGTCCGGCAAGGACGTCTTCGCCACCCTGGACTTCGCATTCATCATGAGTCAGCTTCCGGAAGGCAGCGCAATCGACTTCACCCTTGCAGCAGGTGACGCTGTGATTTCCAACAGGTAGCTTCACGAAGCGATCCCTTACACCCGGGCCCTGCTTTGTCTCGGGAACCAAGTATCAACATGCGGACTGCGACCAAAGGTGGTTGCGGTCCGCTTTGCTCTGCCCCATCCGAATGGGTTGACTCCAGTGTCCGGCCGTGCCACCCTTCGCTAAACAGCCAAGACAGGCCGGGAAGGTAGCTCTCCTGAGGGCTGAGAGGAGCACCACAATGCCGGACCAGACGCAAGACTCCAAGCCGCTCCCGCCGGTCACCGACCGGCAGTCCTGGCAGGCGAGGGGGCTGCTGGACATGACCGTGTACGGCAGGCAGGAGACCTGGGAAGACTCGCCGGAGGGCTGGCCGCAGCGCTGGGGCCCGAAGGGTGGGCAGTTCCAGCTGGACGGAAGGCCCGCCGCGCACTGGGTCCGGCTGGAGCAGGGGCGAAGCGACGATCTTGGAACGTAAAGCATCCCAGGCAAAAGGCCTCCGGAAAGCGACGCCCTGGAGACGGCAATGAAAGGGTGGCCGCGATGTCCTCAAGTCGCGGCCACGGCCAGTTGAGACTCGGTGTTGCGCTTGACCCGGACCGTCTCGCCCGGGCTTCAGTGCAGGAGTTGGTCGTCCCTATTCGGTACTTGCAACTCCTCCGCCAGCAACCGTAAACGACTGCACCATCCCCAGGTGTGCGTGGTCCGTGGTGGATGCGCTCGCACCATGATCGGGAATGAAGCAGATCGCCACGTATTCACCCGGCTCCAGGTCCATTTCGACGAAGGCGCTTTGCCCCTTGCTCAGCAGGCCCACGTAGCCGGCCTCATCGCCGGGCGGCACGCCCTCCCCGGTCTCCAGGAATGTCATTACGTCATTCATGGTCTTGCCGTCATCCAGCCGGATCAGGACCATGTGGTGCAGCTGCTCGCCCTGGTTGGCGACCTCCCAGAGCTGCTTGCCGGCCTCGATGCCTTCCGGCATCACGAAGTCGAAATCGACCATCTCGATGACCTGATCAGTCCTGGGCCGCACGCCTACCGACTTGCCCTCGACCACGAAGGTTTCGTACTCGAAGGCGTAAGGCACGCCGTCAGCGCCTTGCGCATGACCAGCCAGGATCCAGGTGCCGTCTTCCAGGATCACGGAGATCTCGTCCTCGTCACCGGCGTCAGCGCCGATCTCCCCGTGTACCTCGGCGATCTCGAGCGCATTGTTCAGCAGTGTGGTCACGTCGGTTGCGCCTGACGAGAAGGCCGTCGTTACTGCCTCGTCAGCAGCCTTGACAGCATCGATATCGTCATCGTCCGGTGAGAGACCGCGCACCTTGAAGAGGGTCAGGGTGTAGAAGGTGTCATCGGCCTCCAACTTGAGTTTGGCCAGGCCCGATGGGTAGCTGTCCTGTATTCCTTCCCCCGGGTCCGAGGCATCCCAGGTGATCTCCACGTCTTCCTCGTCGGCAAACGCCACCGCCAGGAGGAGAATCACAAGCCCCATGAGGAGCCGACCAGCCAGGGACGATAGTTTCATAAACTTACCCCCATTTTCCCCTGCAAGTCCCTTAGGACGAGGCCAGACTAAGCGTTTGAGCATGAGTTTCATGATTACCGGCCATACATGCATGTGTAACTGCGTAACCGGAAACAAACGCTGTCCTGGACGTAAGGAAGGGTAGATTGCAAATATGACAGTTGCAGGTGATGGTGCAAGCAGACGCGTGACGATCGTCACGGGTGCCAGTCGGGGCCTGGGGAGGGCGGCGGCATACGAACTGGCCAGGGACGGATACGCCGTCGCACTGGCCGCCCGTTCGCTCGACGCGTGCGAGGAAGCGGCCGGGGAGATACGCGAACAGGGTGGCGAGGCGCTGGCCGTCCAACTTGACGTAGCGGACAGGGAGAGCGTCCGCAACGCGGTGGAGGGCGTGCTCGCCAGGTGGGGCAAGATAGACGTCCTCGTCAACAATGCCGGCGTGGTCGAGCCCATCGGCATGCTGGGTGAGCTCGACGAGGAGGCGTGGGCCCAGAACATCGGGATCAACCTGCTGGGGCCCTTCAATGCCCTGCAGGCCGTGCTGCCCACCATGAAGCGCAACGGCGGCGGCACGATAATAAACGTAAGTTCCGGCGCCGCGCACCGGGCAATAGAAGGGTGGAGCGCCTACTGCAGCGCGAAGGCGGGCCTGGCCATGCTCACCGCCAGCATCGCCACGGAACTGGCCGGTGAGGGGATTTTCGTGTATGCACTGAGCCCCGGCACGGTCGACACTGAAATGCAGGCGGTCATACGCGCCTCGGGCATCAATCCGGTGAGCCAGATCCCGCGGGAGGCGCTCACGCCGGTTCAGATACCGGCCAGGGCCATCGCCCGGCTCGCCAACATCCGGTCACCGGAGCTGAACGGTGAGGAGTTCCGGCCCGACGACCCCCGGCTGGGCGAGTAAGAAGGGCGCAACCCGTTATCGGTTCAACCTGGAAGCGCTTCGCCGCTCTGCAGCCCGGTCGTCTGCGGCGCGTCCTCGCCCTGGGCATTGCCCAGCAAGGAGTTCGCCTTCGCCTTGGCCCGCTGGCGGTGCTCCTCCTTGATGGAGGAGACCACCTCTACGCTCGCCCAGGCGATCAGTGCGGCGTCCTCGGTCCACCCCACGACCGGGATGAGGTCGGGGATCAGGTCGGTCGGCAGGACCGTGTAGGCCAGCGCCCCGGCGATGATCAGCTTGCTCTTGCGCGGCGTGCGCGGGTCGATCATCGTGTAGTAGAGGGTGAGGATCTGCACGAGCAGCTTGCGGCCCCAGCGGCCGGCGTGCCGCCTTACCGTCTTCCAGAACCGCCGCTCGTCGTAGCGGGTCCTCGTCGCAAGTTCAAGTACCTTCTCGTCAGGCTTTTCCGGCTTATCCATTGCGCCCCAATCCTCGTGCAACGGCATCAATCTACTCCCGGGGGCGGCCCGCAGCCGTAGTTCGCCGCACGAGTACAAAGCCAGCGCGCGGCGCCCTCAGGCGCGTGCGCGAGTGCAAAAAACGACACCCGTGAAGCGTGAGTGATTGGCCACATCAAAGCGCAGCGGTTGCTGTAAGCTTCGCGAAATGGACGGCACACTCGTCAACACACTGCTTGTCGGCGTCACGATCTTCCTCCTGCAGGCGCTGAACATCACCCTGAATTCCCTGCGCGTCACCATGCTCGTGCGCGGGCACAGGCTGGCCGCGGGCGGGCTCGCCCTGCTCGAATCCTCCGTGTGGGTCTACGCGGCCGGGCAGGTCCTCACCGACCTGGGCAACCCCGTGAAGGTGGTCGCCTACGCCTCCGGCTTCGCGGTGGGCACGATGATCGGTGTGACCGTCGAGAAGTGGCTGGCACTCGGCAAGGGCATCCTGCGCATCGTTTCGCCGGTGGACTCGCCGCGGCTCATCGACACCCTGCGGGAGCACGGCTACTACGCCACCGTCGTAAACGCCAGCGGCCGTGACGGCGACGTGCGCATTATCTTCACGGTCGTGCCGCGCAAGAAGATCCCCCAGGTCGAGAAGCTCGTGCGCGAGGTCAATCCCCAGGCGTTCATCACCGTCGAGGAGACGAAGACCCTGGCCACCATGAAGCGCCACCGGGCGGTGCCCACCGGTGCGCTGGCCACGATGGGCGACGTGTTTACAGGCAGAGCAAAACACGACTGAGGCCGAGAACCGCTGGTTCATCTACGACTTCAAAACCACGCCGCCCGAGGTGACGAGCGTTGCCAAGGAGCTGGTCGGGGAGCTGCTCGAGCGCCGCTGGGTCGAGGACGAGGCGGAGGACACCCGCGCCCGGTTTCCCGGCGACGACTACTCGGTACTGAGCCTGCGGGTGGACGTGGTTGACGAGGAGTACGGCGACGAGGTCGACGCCTGACTTTGGGCTTGCCGGGGTGGTCAGCGCAGGCGCTGCAGCTGGGCCGTCAGCGCGGCGGCGTCCACGCGCGGGCTGGTGATGAGGGGCGACTCCTCGTCGAACCCGCCGAACCATTGCAGCCAGCCGCGGCCGTAGTTCACGCCGCGGTCCGGGCACTCACGCAGGGCGAGCGAGTTGCGGGACAGCTCTGCGTCTATCCCGGCGGGCAGGATCCGGAACTGCTCGAGCTCGGGGAGCAGTCCCAGCTGAGCAACCCGCGGTGAGATCTGCAGCGCGTAGAGCTCGTCGCGGAACTGGATGAACTCGAACTCGCCCAGAGCCGCGGTGCCCAGTTCATCCGCGTGCTCCAGCCGCCGCTCGTGGACGGCCCGCCAGCTGCTGCTGACCGGTACGACCAGCAGGTAGTCGAGCTCCTCCGAGCGGCCGCCGGGCGGGATTATCAGGACGGGACCGGCGACGGTGGGGACCTCGGCGGTGGCAGTCTGCGCCTGTGCTGCGACGGCTGCGTGCTGGCCGCGGGGGCTCAGGGTGAAGGTGAGGGGTTCCTCTGCCTGACTCAACAGTCCTTCGCCGAACAGCCAGCGCACCACCACGGGTGGCAGCAGCGCGCCTTCGTGTTCCCCTTCGACCAGCCAGCCGTGCGGCGTTTGCCGCAGCGTGGCGCCACGCAGCAGCCGGAGTGCGTGCGCCTGGGCGCTGTTCAACCTCACCTTCCCGGGAGCCTCACTCTGGTCACGGTCCGATGTTATCCCCCCGGGCCGGTCGGTTGCTGGAGGCAGCGTCCTGGCGCCTGCGCTGGCCTAGACTCGTGGCAAGGGAGGTAGAAGATGAGCGAGTTGGCAGCCAAGAGTTGCGTTCCCTGCATGGGTGGCGTGCCCCCGCTGGAAGGGCCGGAGCTCGAGCGGCTCCAGGCCCAGCTGGGCGGCAACTGGCAGGTGGTGGACGGGCACCATCTGGAGAAGGAGTTCACCTTCCCCGACTTCCGGCAGGCCCTCGGCTTCACCAACCGGATCGGTGAGGTCGCCGAGCAGGAGGGGCACCACCCCGACATCCACCTCGCCTGGGGGAAGGTGGGCGTACAGATCTGGACGCACGCCATCGACGGGCTTACCGAGAGCGACTTCATCCTGGCCGCGAAGATAGACAGGATCCAGCAGGCCTAGGCCGTAGAATCCCTGTATGACAGAACGTCCGTCGCTGCTGTGGCTACCTGAACGACTCGATGTGTGGGAGCCGAGCGGGGAATCGCTCGAGTACCAACCGCAGGAACTGATACTGCAACTGAAAAGCGGCGCGGCTGTTCTCAGTGCTGAACTGGCCTACTCGAAATCGGCCGAAACCTGGCTGGGCGACCTGCTCGAGCTGGTCACGGCCCTCGCCGAATCGAACCTGTTCCCGTTCGACATCGAGCACTTCAGCCTGGATGGCGAGCCGCTCGACGTGAGCGTGTGGGCGCAGGAGGCCGGCGGGCACCTCAGCTGGCACGACTTCGCGCGCCGCGATGTGGCCCTCATCGATGCCGCCGACCGCGAAGGCGACGTGGGCGACTGGGGTTCTTCGCTGGGTGACCTGCCGATGGTGGGCCAGGAGCTGGGCGTCCAGCCGCAACCGTTCAGCGTGAGCGGCCAGCCGGCACTCTCCGACGAGCTGCGGGCGCCGGCCGGGGAGCGGCTGCATGTCCCGCCCGAAGAGCTCGCCGGCCTGGCCCGCCTGGCCGAGTCCTGGCAAATCGCCCAGGCCCCCGTCACCTTTACCGCCAGCAGTGACGAGCCGCCCGTCCTCACCTACAGCGCGATCGTCCTGACAGAGAACGGCCCGATCCGTGCCGGCACGGCCCTCGAGGGGGAGTTCGACACCGGAGACCTCTACAGCCTCCTGTGCCGCGCCTGCCTCTACCCGCCGGACACCATCCCGGCGGGCCGTCCCAAGACGCTGAAGGTGGACTCCCAGGAGCTGGCCGCACAGTTCACGCGGCTCCTTGACGGCAGCGGCATCAGCGTGCGGGTCTCGCCTCTCGCCGAGGCGCGCCGCGTGCTGGGGGGTTTCGCCGAGCAGCTCAGCCCCGAGACGCCGCCGCCCTACCTGAGCACCTTCGACGTGGAGCAGCAGCGCCGCTTCCTGGTGACTGCCGACGAGTTCATGGCGCAGGCGCCGTGGGAGGTGTTCGACGCGAACAAGTACATCGCCTTCCGCACCACGGGCGGGCCGTGGCGCTACGCCTGCGTGACCGGGCACGAGGAGCGCCAGTACGGGCTGGTCATCTTCGACAGCTGGCTGGACCTGTGCCGGTACGTCTCGGACCAGACCGAGAGCGAGAACCTACTGCGCGAGGACGGCCCCCAGGTCGAGGATCTCTACCCAGACGACGACGATCTCGACGACTACCCGAACATCGGCACCGAGGCGCTGCACCTGGAGGAGCTCACCCGCATCGCCCCCCAGGACGCAGCCATCTACCTGCGCGAACGGGCGCTGCCCTTCGAAGGTGACGCCTACCCGATCCTGGTGCGCTTCCACTCGTTCGCCTACGAGGAGATCGAAACGCCGCTCTCCGTCTACTCGGCGCTGCTGGAGCTCTTGGCGAAACGCTCGGCCCGGGCGAGCACGAGGGTCACGAGCATCAAGGCGAACGTGTCCGGCGAGTTCGGCGAGCTGCAGGTCAGGTACCCGGCAACCGGGGCCGAGGACACCGAGGAGCACCAAACCTACCGCTTCACCCTCAAGGTGCGCCCCTTCGACGGCACCCGCGAGGTGACCCTGGAGATCGTCACGCCGGGCTGCACCAAGTGGCACAGGATCGCCCAGCTGGTCGAGCACTACACCAGGCACGAGCTGGGGTTCGTGAGCTGGGCCAACGTGCTCGAATCGGGCGGTTACCTGCTGTGGGTCGACGACCACGACGTGCGTGAACCCTCGCCCACCGTTGGCCAGATTGCCGCGCTGGAGGAGCCGGTCCACGCCTACGTCGACACCTGGACCCGGCTGCGCCTCGAGAAGGCGAGCGAGGACGTCGACGAGGTCACTATCGCCGTGCTCACTCGCTAGCCCCGGCAAATTGTGAACCTGCTGCCAGTCCCGCAGTAGAGTAGTAGCTCATGGAGACGGTCTCAGGTCAGCGCACCCGTGCCGCCGGCCTGCAACTGGCGCTGCTCATCGCCCTCGCGCACGCCGCGAACGACGCTTTCACCAACGTCCTGCCGGTCTTCCTGCCCATCCTGCAGGAGCGGTTCGGGTTGGGCGAGGCTGTCCTGGCCGCGTTCGTAGCCCTCATCTCGCTAAGCTCGAACGTCCTGCAGGCGTTTGTCGGCTGGGTGGGTGACCGCTGGGGCCACAAGCGGGCCGCCGCCCTGGGTCTCATCGTCGGCTCCACGCTCATGAGCTTCCTGGCGGTGGTCCCCAACGTCTGGTCGCTGTTCATGCTGCTGGCGCTGGGCGGGCTGGGCTCGGCGGTGTTCCACCCGGCCGCCGCCTCACTGGTGCACGGCACCGGTCCGGAGCGGCGCGGCCTGGCGATGGGCCTCTTCACCGC
>Ga0209487_1000586_pt1 | contig 32746 bp, 25 predicted proteins | sample Poulit2012_FD_187524 | JGI IMG/M metagenome (GOLD analysis project Ga0209487, IMG submission 187524) | Agricultural soil microbial communities from Georgia to study Nitrogen management - Poultry litter 2012 (SPAdes) (version 2) | ecosystem: Environmental > Terrestrial > Soil > Agricultural land...
TGATCCGCGATCAGAAGTTGCTGATCAGTTCTGAAGTATATCAGGGAAATCATTTGGTCAAATTTCCGGGGGGGAGTGTGGAATATGGTGAGGGGCTCCGTGATGCCCTGATCCGCGAATGGTATGAAGAATTGCAGGTGCGGATCGAAGTAGGACCGCTGATCTACCTGACCGAGGATTTTGTCCCGTCTGCGTTTACGAAAGGAAGGCAGATCGTGAGTTTTTATTATCAGGTGAAAACCGATGCGCCAGCCATCGGCCGGGCGACTGAACATGAAGTTCACTGGCTGCCTCTGGACCTGCCGGCGGACGAGACCGGTCTGACCTTTCCTTTGGACAGAAAAGTATTTGGGATTTTACAGGAGAAGTTTTTATAGGGGCGGGTCTGAATTCAGGGGTGTTTTTTCAGATTGTACGCGCCGGATTAAAACCATGATTTTCACCGAGGGCGATATATCCCAATTGATTGGTAAGGAGTCGGGTCTGGCCGATCCTGAAATCGGGGGTGTTCGTGTGATGATGACCGTAGATCCAATAATCGGGTTTGTTTTCTTCTATGAAATGCTTTAGTTCGACCGCAAAGGCCTCATTCAAAATACTGTCCTGATATTGAGCGGGGTAGTTTTGAAAGGTGGGGACATGATGAGAGACAACGATCGTATTCCCCTGATGTCTTCTGGGGAGTTCCTGTGCGAGAAAGTCCATGGACAATTGATGAAGTTCATTGAAATGAAAAGAAGTGAATGGATTTCGTCTGAACTGGATCAATCGGAAGTCCATAAGGTTTTTTTCGATCTTCATTTCACGGGTGGGGTCGATTTTTGACCAGAGAGTGGTGAATAAAAGACGGGTGTCGCCCTGGAGGATGGAGATGTTATTGACGAGACGCACATTGGATCGGATTTTTTCGGAGATCACTTGTGGTTTCCACTTGATATCGTAGTGATAGTATTCATGATTTCCCGGCATCCAATACACCATTTCAAAATGATCGGAGACGTAATCAAAAAAATCTTCATGTTTCTCTGTTTTTCCGAAAGGAACAATATCGCCCGCCATGACCAGGATTTCTCCGGCAGGTATCAGCGGATTGGTGGTGATAAATTCCTTGTTTTCGGGAAACTCTAAGTGCAGATCTGATACAAATTGGATTTTCATAGGCAAAAAAATAAAGGGTCTCGGATCATTGATCTAAAATCGATTGGTGTTTTTGGTGGTCGGGTAGTGGTCGTCCACCTGAATTTTGTCGCGCGACAAATACTTAAGATACGACGCTTTTTGGGATTGAGGAAGAGCGGGGAAAATCTTTTCTCAGAGGGTGCGATGTGGCGATGATGAATAATGTATAATTATATTATTTTCTGCAGGATGATCAGGGTGTTACTTTTTAGCACATTTGTTCTGACGGTGTAGATAAAATCGGATGGTAGTTTTTCTACAAAATCTTCGATTTCTTTTTCTGTCAAATCGATGCCGGCATTGAAAAGAACAAAACCATCGGTTGCGACTCGATCTTCTATCTTATTCCAGAATCTTTCTGAATAGAATTTTCTGGGCACCTGAATATCAATAAATATATCGATGACGATTAAATCATATTGATGCGGATGATTTTTTAGAAATTTTTTGGCATCTGCCTCTATGATTTCCACATCCTGGAATTGGCTGATATTAAATTCTTTTTCGGCGATTTCTATGACGACAGGATCTACTTCAACTCCCAAAACAGGACCGTAGTAAAAGAATTTATTTCTCAGAGAATCAACTACACAACCTGCACCCATCCCCAACACAAGAACCGATTGAACGGATTCCATTGGAATTTCTTCCAGGCCACGGTTCAATACTTCCTGAAGTCCATCATAAGAATAATTCGCATTTTTGGTGTCGAGAACTTTTTTGTCTTTCCTCCAGTAAATTTTTAGTTTTTGATTGATGGAAGAGGTATATGTCCGAAGCAATTTTTTGTCCATGATTGCGTGATTTTCATCAAATAAGAAAAAATCGAAAGCGAATGCTGAAAGTAGAGGTTTTCCTCATCCTGTTTTATCTTTTTGAGTGCAAAGATAGGAAGGTTTGAGAGTTAAATAACAAGATCTTCTCTGACCGTCCGTCAAGGCCCAAATCATTTTAATATGATCCCCTAACAGAGGAAAAGTGGACTGATCGTTGTCAGAGCAAACTTGCAGAAAGAAAGTTAAGTATAAGAGAATCATCGTTCTGATAAAAAGCAGGCGGTGAGCGATCATTTTTTGTTTATTCCGCTAAAATTCAACAAGATAAATATGAGTTCCTGGAAAGGAGATATCAAGTATTGCCGTAGTTGTTATGATCATTTAGCCGGATATGTGGGGGTGAAAATCACCGATCAACTGGTCGATCTTCATTACCTCATCCGGAGAGATGAGAAGGATTTTGAGCTAACCGATAGGGGAGCACAATTTTTAAAGGAAAACGGAATTGATGTTTCAGAACTTAGAAAGAAAAAGCGATCTTTTTCACGGGGTTGTATCGATGGAAGTGAAAAGGAGCCGCATCTTGCCGGTTCGGTCGGGGCAGCGTTTTTAGAATGGATGTTTAGAAAAGGATGGATAGAAAGGAGCAGAAACTCCCGGGTGATTCATTTGACGGCGCTGGGAAAGCAAGAAATAGCAGAGGTGTGGAAATTGCAGTTTTGAAGATCGGTGCCGGGCTGAAATTTTTATAGATTTGCATGTTTACTAAAGTGGAAAGAAGATGATCAGGATCAGAAAAGCGGAAAATGAAAGTGATATACGGGGAATACTTGCCCTGCAAAGGCAGCATCTGAGAACATCTGAAAACTTATCAAAAGACTGGTCAGATGGTTTTGTGACGCTTCAGCACACCGACGATATTTTGCGGCAGATGATGGCGGAGTCGCCTCAGATGATTGCGCTCTATGATGGCGCCGTTGTCGGATATAATCTGTCGATGGTTCCGCACCGGTCAGATACTTTTCCGATATTGAAGCCAATGATGGAAGCTTTTGAAAATATAAATATCGATGGGAAAAAGTTGACTGAACATTCTTATGTGATCGGCGGTCAGTGTTGTATCGATGAAAAGCACCGGGGGAAGGGACTTTTGAAGAAATTGTATGAAGGAGTGAAAGATGAGTTTCCCTGCGATTTTTGTGTGACGGAGATTGCAAGTACCAATGTTCGCTCTTTGAATGCGCACCTGAAAATCGGCTTTGAGAAAGTCCACCAATATCCGGGGGAGGATCATGATTGGGAGATTGTGATGTGGGATTGGCGGTTTTCATAATTTGCATTAATATTTCTGTTCTTACGAATATTTTGTTATTGTCATCTTTTTATGATGACAGGAGATGTTTTCTACTATGAGAAAATCAAAGAGATAGTAGAATCTGCCGGATCTATGCGGGATGGAGTCCTGTTTGAGGTAATAAATTTCATCATCGGGCACTATTTTTGTATAGATATGGAGCCTGAAGGAGGCTTCAGGATAGAGCCGGAAGGTTGATTCTGTTGCTTTCTGTGTGTTGCTGATTAAAAATGATAATCATATGAATCGTGACTTTACGCCTAAGTTTTTTTCTTTACTGAAGGAAGGTATACCGCGGAGGGTTTTACGGAATGACCTGATCGCCGGTATTGTGGTGGGAATTGTGGCTCTTCCTTTGGCCATTGCGTTTGCGATTGCATCGGGGGTTTCTCCTGAAAGGGGATTAATTACAGCTATCGTGGCTGGATTTGTGATATCCTTTTTGGGAGGAAGCAGAGTGCAGATCGGAGGTCCTACAGGAGCATTTATCGTGATTGTATTTGGCGTGGTGAGTCAGCATGGTGTAGATGGCTTGATCATCGCGACGATTATGGCAGGTTTGATGATGATCGGATTTGGGCTGGCCCGGTTGGGCAATTATTTGAAATTTGTGCCCTATCCTTTGATCGTCGGATTTACGAGCGGAATCGCGTTGATTATTTTTTCCTCTCAGATGAATGATTTTTTCGGCTTAGGTGTGGAAGAAGTACCGGCCGATTTTGTAGGTAAATGGTCGATTTATTTTCGGGAAGCGGGGCAGATCAATTTTTACGCAGCTGGTATTGCAGTGCTCACTGTTTTGGTGACCATCTATGCACACAAGGTAACGCGGATCATGCCTGGTTCTTTGTTTGCTATTTTGATTTTTAGTGCGTTGACTTATTTTTTCAATATTCCGGTAGAGACGATCGGCAGCCGGTTTGGTGAACTCCCCAATAAATTGACGATTCCGGAGCTGCCGGAAATTACCTTGAGTAAACTTCAGTCATTGATTCAGCCAGCATTCGCTATTGCACTTCTGGGTGCGATCGAGTCATTGCTTTCGGCAGTGGTGTCAGATGGAATGATCGGTGCACGTCATCGCCCCAATATCGAATTGATCGCCCAGGGGAGTGGAAATATTCTTTCCGGTATTTTCGGAGGAATTCCGGCGACCGGAGCAATCGCAAGAACGGCAACCAATGTGAAAAATGGAGGTAGGACACCGGTTGCGGGGATGGTTCATGCTTTGGTATTGCTGTTTATTATGCTGGTTTTTGCTCCTTATGCTACTTTGATTCCGATGAGCTGTCTGGCGGGAGTGCTGGTGGTGGTCGCGTACAATATGAGTGAGTGGAGGCAGTTCCGCAGTATTCTCAAGAGCAGGAACGCAGATATTATTATTTTGATGACGACTTTTTTATTGACTGTGATTTTTGATCTGATCATCGCCATTGAAGTGGGAATCGTTTTATCCAGTTTTCTGTTTATGAAGAGAATGAGTGAATCGCTAAGCGTGCGGGAGCGAAATATTATGGTGACGGGACGAAAAGAAGACCGGACTTTTGCTGAACCATCAAAAATGGATAAGAAAAAAGTGCTGATCTATGAAATCAATGGACCGCTATTCTTTGGTGCAGCGCAACAGTTTCAGGACACACTTTTCGATACTTATACTTATCCGAAATATGTAATCATCCGGATGCGATATGTACCATTTATCGATACGACGGGGCATTACCGGTTGAGGGAAATCATCACCACTTTCCAAAAACGGGGAATCGTCGTGCTTATGTCCGGGATATCGGATCGACTGCATGAAGATTTCCTGAAAAATGGAATGTATGAAATTATCAGCCGCGATCGGGTTTTTGAGGATACGCAAGCAGCGAGTGAATGGGTCGAAACCCAATTGGCACTTGAAGCGGAGGAATGATCTTTTTGTGAAATGAGGATTAAATCAGTATCTTCTGAATCTTAGTGAGAAGCCGGAATACTTTTTAAAATTGAATGAGAAATGGCAATAAAGATCCTGGTGACTGGTGATATCCATCTGGGGCGTAGATCGGGATCGATCGATAACAGTAGTTTGTATGGAAGCATCCGATATATATGGGAGGAGATAGTGAGTCGGGCGATCGAATCATCAATTGATATCGTGGCGCTGACAGGTGATGTGGTTGACCGGGATAACCGTTATTTTGAAGCGATTGGCCCGCTTCAGGAAGGGTTTGAAAAATTAGAAAACGCAGGAATTCAGGTGGTCGTCATCGCCGGAAATCATGATTTTGATGTGTTGCCGGAGCTTTTGGATGCCCGCTATTTTTCCAACGTAGTTCTTCTGGGACGTGGACAGCGATGGGAAAAACAAACTTTGATCGTCAGGGGGAAACCTGTGATTTTTACAGGTTGGTCCTTTGCTTCACGACATGTAGGCGAGGATCCTCTTCTTTCTTTTGACCTTGAGATCAATGAACCGGAGATTCCCGTAATAGGGATGATTCACGGAGATGTAGATATTCCATTAAGCAGATATGCTCCGATGTCGCGGGCTGGATTTCGTCATAAAGGAGTAGATGTGTGGTTGTTGGGACATATTCACCAGCGATCCATCCTGATGGATCGTCCGCTGGTGCTCTATCCGGGGTCGCCACAGGCGTTGGACGCAGGAGAAAAAGGTGAGCACGGGCCGGTTTTGCTGACGATCGATCATAAGGAATCGATCCGGCATGAATCTTTTTCCTGGTCCCCGGTAAGATATGAAAACATAGAGATGGATGTGACCGGAATATCACCTGATCACCTCAGGGGAGAGCTCATTGAGAACCTTCGCCGGAAAACGGAGTCTTTGGATACCGAACATCAAAGAGAACTGTTGTATGATGTGGATTTGATCGGAGAATGTCAGGATATAAGTATGGTGGAGGAGAGGCTGAGACAGGCTGAGGAAGCAGAATTTTCGGTGGAGGAATGCCGGGTGAGGATTCGGAAGATCAATGTCAGTCGACTGCAAGTGAAAATCCAAAATCTGGAAGAACTGGCGCGTCAGAAATCTCCGGTCGGAATGATCGCAGAAGTGATGATGGCGATCAAAGAGGAAAAAGAAAATGAGTTTCTACAGAAATTGAGATTTCAACTAAAAAAGATTCACCAGGAGATCCGTCGGAGGGGAACATTTAATGATATTGAAGCTGCCCGATCGGAAGCGACGGATGAGTTTGTTGATGAAATATTGTGGCAGCAGTGCAATCAATTGTTAAGTGAATTAATAGGGCAGAAGGAAAATGTCTGAAAAGAAAGTCTTCATACTTGAAAATCTTGATCTTCGGCAGTCGCCCGGTCTTCCTCAGGGATTGAAGGCCTATCGAGACTTTTCGCCCTGCGTCAATATCATTTATGGTCCCAATGCATCCGGGAAAAGCTCTACCGTGCGGGCTGTTTTGCAATTGATATGGCAGCAGGAGCGGCGGGGGGTCATACTCAATGCAGAAGCTCGTCTGGGTGAGGACCGATGGGTTTTTCAGGTAGATCACCGGCCGGTATTGACTCAAAAAAATGGAATTACCGACCATTTGTCCGGAATACCGGCGGCGGAAGAAAAAAATCATTATTCGCTTTCGATCGATGATCTTTTTGTGGATGATCATGCGGAATTGGCGGGTGAAATCAGCCGGCAGGCGATCGGTGGTTTTGATCTGGAAAAAGCAGCCAGGAATCTGAAATATTCTGATCAAATTTTGACCGCAGCGATCAAGGAATATAAAGATTATAAGGAGGCAAATCAGGAGGTTTGGGAAATTAAGAAGAATCAGGAAAATCTCAAAGAGGATCAGAATCGGCTGGCAAATTTGATAAAAGAGGAGGAGGAAGCACGGGAAGCGCAGAATCAACTTGATTTTTTTGAGAAAGTTCTTGCTTATCTGGAAAAGTCGGCAGAGGTGGAAATACTTGAGACAGAGCTGGGGAATTATCCGGAAAATTGTGCCTTGCTTACCGGTAGTGAATGGGAACAGGTCGAAGAACTGGAAAAAGATATAGAGGAATCTAAAGAAAAAATCCGGAAGTTCATTCAGGAAATGGAAGCATCTCAAGAGAAGCTGACATCGTTGAATTTGCCGGCTGCTGAGTTTTCATCAGACCTTCTAAAAGAGCTCCGGGAACGGGTGAGAAGATTGGAAAATAAGGAACGGAGCGTGGAGGAGCTGGAAGCGGAGATCATCATGCTGAAGAAAAAGATGGAACATTGTTTGAGCTCGATAGCGCCCGGTATCGATTCTGAAATATGGAGGGGACTCGATCTCCAGCCCATAAATGAACTGGATGCGTTATTGTCAGAGGCACACCGGCTTTTGTCCAGGAAACATATGATCCGGAATCAAATCGACCATCTGGATCGAAAAATAGAGGAAATTCCGGCCGCGGACCATTCCGAAGAAACTTTGAGAGAAGGATTGACAGAGCTATCTGAATGGCTCAAAACGGAATCGGTTGATCATCAGTACAGTACAGTTTTGATGGTTTTATTGGGATTGGGCAGCGCGGGGGCTGGTTTGTATTGGTTATCCAGTGAAACAGAAAGTGAAGCAGTAGCGGTTTTTCTGATTATTAACTCGATCATTTTATTGGGTTTATATTTTTTTCGAAATAGCTCAGCTAAAAATAATCAGTTGGCATCGTGGCAGAAAAGATATGAAGGTGGAAAAATGAAACTTCCTGCGGAGTGGAATTCGGTGGAGGTTTCCGCGCGGATCGGTGAGATCGTATCGGAACTGGATCGGGTGATCCGGCTCCGGCAGATGGAAGGAGAGCGCCGTCAGTGGATCAAAGATCTGAGTCAGAATGAATCGCGGCTCGCCTCACTGGATCAGAAAATGGACCGGTTCAGATCTTTGTATGGTGCTGCTCCTGAATTGCCTGAATTCGGTGAGGAGGATTTTACTACCTTTTATTGGTTTGTCAAATCTGTGACCGATTGGCAGGATCTTTCGCGCGAATGTGAAGCGGTAATCAGAAAACGAGATCATTTTCAAAAAGAGGGAGAAGCAGAACTTCAACGGATTAATGATTTTTTTGATCAATATTTCGAAGCAGAACCGGCGATGGATGGGGTGGCAGCTGAGGCTCGGTTTTTACAAATAGATGAAGATGTTCGTACCAGGGATAAAATCAGGAATGAGTTGAAGCACCAGTCCGAACGAAAGCAAGAAGCTTTGATTCGTCTGGAGGCACAAGAGAAAAAACTGGCAGAATTATTTGATTCTGTGAAAATAAGATCGGGTGACAAACAGCATCTTCGGCAGGTGTTGGATCAGTTGAAAGGATTCCAAGAAGCCAAAAGAAAGTATGATTCGGCTCAATCAGTGCTCCGGGAACGGTATCAGAAAATGGAGAACCATTCGCTTTTCAAATCGGAAGAAATCGAAGAAACGATCTGGACGCCGGATCAGTTAAAGCAGAAAATGGAAGATTTGGCGCAGATAGCAGAAAAATACCTTGCTTTACGGGATGACAGAACCTCTATAGAAATTAAGATCGGTGAAAAACAAAAAGAGGATCAGCTGGAAAAAGCGTTGAATGCTAAAAGGAAAGCATTGGAAGCTCTGGAGGAGAGATATGCAGAGAATCTCCATTCCCGCGCCGGGGCTCTTCTTGTAAGCCAACTTGCGGAAAAAACGCATGAGATGAATCAGCCTCAGATCGTCAAGAGAGCGAATCAATTATTGGGAAAGATTACCCGGCACCGGTATGAACTGCTATCGGCGCAAGGGAGTGAAAGAAGTTTTTGGATCAAGGACCTGAGGAATAATGTTGGATTGGAGTTGCACGAATTGTCAGCGGGGACGCGGGTTCAGCTGCTGCTGGCGATCAAGATCGCTTATCTGGAACTTCAGGAGAGTTCGGTGAAACTTCCGCTTCTGGCGGATGAATTGTTGGCAAATAGTGATGACATCCGATCTCCGGCGATTATTGAAGCACTCACTGAACTGAGCAGGGAAGGGAGGCAGATTTTTTATTTTACCGCTCAGTGGGATGAGATGCGGGCCTGGACGGAATACCTGGAAAAGGAGGGTGTGCATTACCAAACTTATCATCTGGGGGAGGTGCATGAGAACAGGAGCCGACCAGTGGTGGAGGATGTATTTCCTTTAGTTTTGAAGGATCATGATATTCCTGCACCGAATGAGATGTCTTATACAGAATATGGGGAGCTCCTTCGTCTTGATTATCATCTTTTGGAAGATGAGCCAGATCAGTTACATCTTTATTTTTTGATGGAGAATACGGAGAATTTATATTTCCTTTTGGAAAAGGGGATTCATAATTGGGGACAGTTAAAGCATTTCTTTCGGCAGGGGGGGCAGGTAGACCAACTTTCGGCGGAGATGAAAAACAAAATGGAAGAGAAGATTCAGTTGCTGCATCGGTATCAGACATTGTATAGAACCGGGCGGCCGCGTCGAATCAGCCGGATGGAAATAGAAGATTCAGGCGCTGTGTCCGATGCACATATGGAAAATGTGATGGCCTTGCTCCATGATGTCGATGGAAATCCTGAGCGTTTGATCGATGGATTGGAAGATCGGAAGGTGGCTCGTTTTCATACAAACAAAATCGAAGAACTTCAGGAATATCTTACACGTCAGGGATTTTTGGATGAAGCACAAAAGCTGACTGAAGATGAAATACAAATTTCTCTTCAGGCCCAGCTGAGCCAATTGGAATTTTTACGGCCGGAAGAGGCAGATCAATTTTTGAACCGGATCATTCAGATTCAATCCTCATCGACGGATGATCATCCATCTTTATTCTCTGAAGAGTTATTGTAAAATCCCCAGTTGGCTCATTGGTGTATCTCTCAGTTTTTTGGATACGCCCCAGTCTTCCAGGGACAACCGGAAGGAGAGTCGTTTCCATATATTTCCTCTTTCTTTGTGGATGTCGGTGATATCACGTGAAGCGATCAGAGGAAGATAGATCGATACCGGCCAATTATCTCGTCCCAGCATCAATCCTCCGCTGTAAAGAAATGTACTGCCCGCACCGTTTGGCGTAGCATCCTGATAGAGCGCCAGATCGAAGAAAGGTTTCAACGGGACTTTACTTCCGATATAGGGGAGATCGGCACTAAAATTGGCTGCGGCTAAAAACGAATTTGAATTGCCGGTCACCCGGGCATAATCCGCCCCCATGTAGTTTTTAAATCCGCCATCTTCTATCCGGATCTGACGAGCCCAGAGTTTATCGGATCGTTCGGATCGATCTATGAAATATCCATCATAGGAATAGTCATGGTATGCCTGACTGGATACACCCAATGTGCCGGGCACATCATACTCGGCGACGTTCTCAGCATTTCGGGCGCTATTGACCGGAAATCCTCCTACAAAGAAACGTCCAAATATTCGGGTGCCGGGCGCATAGGCGTAGTCTGTTTTGAGTTCAGCTGTGGTCTTGAGATAGTTTTGATTTTTATCTTCCGCTCCTGTATATGATAAAAATTCTGCTTTGAGATTGAGCTCAATGTTGTTGACAGGAGAATATCGTTTTATTTGATAATGGGCTCTGGGATAGACTCTCCAGTCCAGTTGAGTTTTTTCAAATTCGCCGTTCTCATTGGTGAGATAGGTGGATGGAACTCCCACGACTGGCGCATCAATGAGGAGGGTGTGATACCAAGGTTTGAATTTGTTTTGTGGCTGGAATGAGATTTTAAAGTGAGGATTGATTCGCCAATAAGAAAGGTTTACCTCTTTGAAATCATTTCCGGCGACGATTTGATCATAGGAAAAGTGCTTGGCCGACCATCCAAAATTGAAATATCGAATTCTGGAATTATTTTTTGGAATATAATATTCCATACCGGCCATGCCGGTCCAACTGTTCGATTTGACCCCAAAACCGGGCTGTACAAAAAATTCAAGATTATTGCCGGGCAAGGTAATATTATGAAGTCCTGCTCCAAAAATAAATCCATCTGTATGATTGAAGTTGAAAAATGGATAATACCAAATCTTTGATACCCCCGGATTTTTGAGACCCGCCACCGGATTGATGAATTTTTGCTTCCTTACCGGAATGAATTCATAAGAGTTATTTTCCGGACTCCGCTCGATCACCAGATCTTTGTCGACTGCGATGTAGTCATAGTCTCTGAGAGGTATGCGCACGACCGCAGATTTATCAAATTGCTCTACTGTTTCGGTATGAACTACTTTTTTTCCGTCAAAAGCTTTGAGTGTCACCGGTGCTTTGATTTCCCCTTCATTTTTTAGTGTGACGACGTATTGATCACCGCGGATATCTACATCGGATATCGCGATGTCATAGGTTTTGACAGATGAGAGCATATCATCGAAAAACCAACTAAAATCAGATTGATCTGGATCATTTTTTTCAAATATTTCCCGGAGATCATCTATATCCGGATGGGTGAATTTATATTTCTCATAAAATTCGCGAATATTCTTTTGGAATTGTTCCGGTCCCGTCACCTCCTCCAGTTTGTTGAACAAGGAAGGAGGAATCATGTAACCGTTGAAATAATATTGGAGTTGATCCATATCGTGAGAATGGCTGTTGACCGGCACAATATCTCCTCGCTGATAAGATCCCTGATAAAGGAACTGTTCGAAACTGAGCGCGGTGCGCGCAGCCATCACCTGGAAAGGATATGTCTTTTTGCCGTAATGGGTGTCCATGTATTTGTTTTCATAAAAACTATTGATCCCTTCATCCAGATAGGGTGATTTCCTCTCATTAAAACCAAGGATCGCCTGAAACCAATTGTGTCCTGCTTCATGAGCGATCACGCGATCCAATACCTCTGCACTTCGGGTAGGGCCGATCAGCGTGATCATCGGATATTCCATCCCCGAGCCCGTGTTGAGCGGGCCGATGACGACAGTCGCCTGTGGATAGGGATAGGGTGCTACGTTTTCGGAATAGTATCGGAGGGATCGTTCCAGCATTTCGATGGGTGAAATATTATTGTTGATGACGCCTTCCACCTGCGGTACCAGAGAATCCGCCACTTTGACATTATTCAGAGGATAGCGTTTGGGAGCATAGTAGTGAAGATCCACTTCTTCTCCTTGAGTCAGCGTAATGGTTTTATGTTCTTTGATCATGTTTTCCCCTGTGAACCAGGCAAAATCGACCACATTTTTTGCATCAAAAGTTTTTTTCAAACGGCCTTCCTCTGTTTTTACTGAATCGATTACCACACCGGTTGCGGCGAGCAGGAAACTGTCCGGAACTTCGATCTCTACCCGGTAGTCACCAAAATCTGCATAATATTCGCCCATTTCGAGATAAGGAAAAAGATGCCATCCTTCCTGATCGTAAACCGCTGCCTTGGGATACCACTGCGTAAGAGCGAAAAAATTTCCACCCCAGCCGCCTCTGGAGAATATAAAGGGAATCTTTTGTGTAAAAGAAATTGCAATTTCGATGCTGTCGCCCGGTGAGACAGCTTCAGCCAGCTGAAGGTTTACATATTCCAGGTTGTCCTCCGGATGATCCCAGGAAAGCTCGGTTCCTTCTTGACGAAATTCGATCTTTTCATATCCTCCTTTTTGCAGATCGGTAGCCCAGAAAAATTTGTCATTGTTCGCGGCCAGATTCTGTAAAGAAAAATGACTTTTTCGGGTGCTATACGCATTGGCCCATAGGTGTAGTTGGATCTCGGAGAGAGGATGATCCGCATGATTATGATAGGTCATAGTCATTTCCCCCCGGATCATTTTTTGCGCGGTATCGAGTTGGACCGCGATATCATAATCCACTTTTTGCTGAAAATATTGAGCTTGAGCGGTGGAGTGAATACCCAGGATCCAACCGATCAAAAGAATGATATTTGCAGTGCTTTTCATGATTCTCTTCTTTTTATTTCCCAATCCCATGCGGTTTTCATGATGGTTCGGATATTTCGATTTGGTTTCCAGCCCAAAAGCTTTTCGGCTTTGTCATTGTTTGCATAGATTTCAATCACGTCGCCCGGTCTGCGCGGACCGATGTTGTAATTTAAGCTTCGCCCGGTTTCTTTTTCAAAGGCGTGAATCGCTTCCAAAACCGTGACCCCGTTGCCGGTTCCTACATTAAATATTTCAACCGGTTCGGTTGCTTTTCCATCCAAAAGATATTTCAGACTGAGTGTGTGCGCGCTTGCTAAATCCATAATATGAATATAGTCACGGACACAGCTTCCGTCGCGCGTATCATAATCATCTCCAAATACGGTCATCTTGTCCCGAAGACCATACGCAGTTTCCGTGATCACCGGAATCAGATTGGCGGGAGGATTGATGGGGGATTCTCCGATCAAGCCCGATTCGTGAGCACCGGCGGGATTGAAATAACGAAGCAGTATAAAATTGAATTCATCATGGGGTATTGAAAAATCCCGAATAATATCTTCACTGATCTGCTTGGTCCGGGCATAAGGTGATTCCGCATTTTTGATAGGAGTAGCTTCCGTTACCGGCAGATCGTCCGCATTGCCATACACGGAGCAGGATGAGGAGAAGATATGGTGTGGAATGTTGAATTCTTGTTGCGCTTCCAGGATATTCAACAGTCCGTTGATATTGTTGTCATAATAAAGTAAAGGCTTGTCTACAGATTCACCTACCGCTTTCAGTGCTGCAAAATGGATCAGCCCATCTATTTCTCCTTCTTCGGTCAGCGCCTCCCACAAGGCAGTTTTATCTCTCAGATCAACTTCATAGTTTTTGATTCGAACGCCGGTGACCGCTTCGATCTGATCGAGCGTTTGGGGAGAAGAGTTGACATAGTTGTCGATGGAGAAGACCTCAAATCCTTCATCGATCAGATCGATGACGGTGTGACTTCCTATATATCCGCATCCGCCCGTGACAAGTATCTTTTTTTTCATAAATTCTCAAAGTTATTTTAGCTGTTACCATGTTTTGCGGCTTCTTTGTCCGCTTCTAATGGCTGAATAATATGCATTTCTGATCAAACCAACATCATCGAAAATAGTCTAAATTATTTTGGATTATTAGTTTTTATACGCAGGAATTTGATGTGATTGTTGTTATGACTTATATTATTCCAGGATTTCTCTGGACAGATCCGTACTGTTCATCCCGGTGAAAATACCGATGACCCGATCCGAACCCTGAATGTTTGATTCGATTTTCCCCGGTTGGCTAAAAGGATTGGCATTGGCTCCGATACTTCCCGAAACGCTGTTGAAAAATTTGAAATAATCTTTCGTGATATGGATGACCCGGCTATGTAATGTATCCCCTATCTCAAAATCATAACCTGATCCAAAAATAATTTTTCCCCGGGAAGCGATCCGGTTGTCCGTCACAAAATCCTGAAGAACGGCGATCCGTCCTTCCCGGATCCGGAATAATTGTCGTCTGAAAAATTCTTCCCGTGTGGAATCTGTCTGAAAATAAGTCTGGGAGCGCGCTTCGCCGTGTTCATTGATATACAATGCCACACTGTCGATCGCCCGGTCCTGAGGGATGATGGTTTTACTTCTGACTTCCTCGCCGGTCGGAAACCGCAGATGAATCTCGAGCTCATCTTCAGGTTCAAATCTTACTCTTTTGGACAGATTGTAATTGTATATGATCGGATTTTCACCAAAAATCCGATATTGATTTTGAATTTCATATTCTTTTCCGTTGACATAAAGATATCCTGTAACATCATCGACCAGCATTTTGGATAGTTGTTCTTCCATGACGGAAGTAGAATCGAAGATGTCAAAATATCCAAAACTTTTCGTGATCAGCATCCCAAATGGCTGATCGGGCATGATATAAGCTTCCACTACATATCCATCATCAAAATTCGGAATGTCTACCTCGATTTCTTTATCAAGATCACAAGCCAGGGTGATGAGAAGGATAAAAAATGAAAAGATGTGAAAATTTTTCATCACTTATTAAAATTTAAAATTCCAGCTGATACTTGGCAATATTGGAAATAGGGACACTTGCCGAGCTGTGATTTTAACCGGAACTTCCAGTTTGTCGCCATTCTCCAAAAGATTTTTCATCTCTGCATCCAGGTAGAGAAAATAAGGATTTCGCCGGTTGTAGAGATTGTAAAAGCTAAGATTGAGGTCATGACTCCCCCATGATGCCTCAAATGACCGCACGATCGACAGATCCATCCGATGGTAGCTGGGTAGCGTGACCGTGTTGCGCGTCTGATATACAGGAACCACAGGAAATGAATTCAGCCGGTCGATGTCCTGAAGATAAATCCGTCCCGCAGGCAACCATGCTTTGTCTCCGGTCCCGTATACGAATGTGGCTGAAAAAGACCAATTGTCATTGAGCGAATAAGTAGAGACCACGCTGATATCATTTCTCCGGTCATATCGGGGAGGGAAATATCGACCGCCTTCCAGATCTTCAAATCCGCCCCGCCGTACCCAGGCCAGTGTATAACCGATCCATCCGGTGATGGGACCTGCCGTTTTTTCGATTCCCAACTCCGTACCATATGCATATCCTTTCCCAAAGGTGAATTCATCCTCCAGGTTGTCATTGGAAAAAATCTGAGCATGATCTTTTAATTCGATCTGATGATCCATTGATTTATAATAATATTCGTTGGTCAGCATCAATGATGAATTGATCAGATAATTCATTCCCACGACCACCTGATCCGACCTTTGCGGTTTTACTTTTTCGGTGGTAGGATACCACAGGTCGGTCGGCAGTGAAAATCCGGTATTGGATACCAGATGGACGAACTGACTCATCCGCGCATAAGAGGACTTCAGGCTCCACCGGTCATTCAGTATTGCATTGAGTGCGATCCGGGGTTCGAGCCGGTGATAGGTTTGCGAGTCACTGTTGAATCCTGAATACCGCAGCCCCAGATTGAGCTTTACAGATTCTAAAGGGCTGAATTGATCACCCGCAAAAACAGACCACTCCTGCCCTGAGGGATCGGTGCCGGAAGTGAAATCATAATCATCTGCGATACTACCCGCTTTGATCCTGCCCAGCCGGAACTGGTGGTGAACCCACTGAGCTCCTGCCTGGATGAAATGGCCGCCCGGACTGTCATAGGTAAGATCCCACTTGAAACCTCTATCCCGAATGCGCGATCCCAGGTCGAAGTGAAAATCTTCCATATCGCTGAGGATGAGGTAGTTGTAGTCGGTTGCAAATAAGGTTTTTTTCGAGAATAATCGCTTTGAAAAGGAATGACTCCACTCGACCGATCCCGCCCGGTTTCCCCAGTCAAAATCAAGATTGAACATTTCATTTTCAAATCCAAACACATCGGCTCCCATATAACCGCTGAAGGTCAGGAGATCAGAAGGACTCAGGCGCGCAGACAGTTTTCCATTCAGATCATAAAAACGATATTGAGGAATGGGATTGTGATTTTCATTGTTTTGTCTTCTTTTGTTCACCATTTCAGTAAATACATCCACATAAGTACGGCGGCCTGAGATGAGAAAACTGATGTTTTCCGAGAACAGAGGACCTTCCAGGAGAAGCCGGGAGCTGATCAATCCCAATCCACCCGCTCCTGAAAGCTTTTTGTTGTTCGGTGTTTTTGTTTGGACATCGATCACTGAAGATAATCGGCCTCCATACTTAGCCGGGAATCCACCTTTGTAAATATCCACAGAGTGAAGCGCATCATTGTTGAATGTACTGAAGAATCCGAATAGATGATTGGGATTGTAGATATTGACCCCGTCCAGGAGTACCAGATTTTGATCACTGTTTCCACCCCTCACATAAAGATCTGAATTTCCTTCAGAACCGGAAAGGATACCGGGTTTGAGTTGGAGGGTTTTGATAATATCGACTTCACCGAAAAGAGCTGGAATGATCTGGGCATCCCGCGCATCAATTGATTCCACGCTGGTGTTGCTGCTATGAAATTTTTCCCGGAGAGAGGACGCCTGGACGATGACTTCGGCGAGCTCTTCTGCTGTGGAAATCATCATGATATCAAGGTTTTTGCTGTCATCTTCTGAGTCGATTCGGATCTCTTTTGGCTGGTAACCCACATAAGAAAGGATGAGCTGTATAGGAAATTCCTGAGTGATCGTTAGTTCGAAGTATCCTTCCTGATCCGTATATCCACCTTGGGTAGAGCCGCCAACTGATACAGTGACTGCTTCCAGCGGTGCTTCGGTGACGGAATCACGAACGATCCCCGAAACAGAAGTTGAATTTTGTGCCTTCGCATTTGTAAGGGATAATATGAAGAGACTGGTCAGAAATATGAAGCGAAATATCATGGATTCATTACTCAAATCTTCTACCATTAACGATGATGAATGAGATATGTTGGTTAAAGATCGTGGAATAAAAGATTTTTAGCCTGTATTATTCATGAAATTAAATTTATTCAGATCTAAGACGCCGGACTCGTCAACTTTTGGCTGACGAGATCGCAACGCAATAGATGCCTATCCCGCATTGTTCACCACATTCACCACAATATTGTTTTATTTGTTCTGTCTCGCTGATTATTAAATGATTGCCGTCATTTTTGAGGAGTTGAAACTCCTTAAAGTGGATGTTGTTTGGTTTTGCTTCAAGCATCTCCTTCGTTGCAAAAGCCTTGAAATAGTATATTATTCCTGCAGCCTTCGTCGCCTCGGATCTACATAAAGCAAAACTCATGAATAATCCGGGCTAATAATCAAGTAGCAGTCGATATTGCACATAATTATCAAAAGCATTATGGTGAATAATGCAGATTGGAGAAGATATCCTACACGAAAAATTATAAAGGTGGAACAAAGTAGGTGTAGCAGGTTCGGGTTCAAAAGAAAGAGAACTCAGTGAATTGTTTATCCGGGCGGGATGAAAACGGCTGAGAAATGCAGGAGCATAGAGCACCCATTGATATCCCCATGGTTTTCATCCCTTCCTCGGATAAGGGTTGGTCATTAAAGAATTTGTTGTCCCCGCTTACTGGTTAGGCGACAGGTTGTTGTGTGCTGACCAGTGTGGTTTTGTTGGTGATTTCGACGGCGTTGACCAGATTGTCGAGGATCGGGCATTGGGCATCCACTGCCTGGATCAGTTCTTCGATTTTTTCAGGAGATTCATCTGAATCGATGATGGCCTCTACTTCGATTTTTTGGTAGCCGGGCCGGACATTCTCATCGATTCCCAGGAAGCCCCTCCAATCGATATTCCCTTTCGTGACTACTTTGACATGGTTCAGTTTGATTCCTTTCAGGGCTGCTACAGCCTGATAGGTGATGACCTGGCATGCACCCAGAGACCCCAGAAGATACTCGATCGGATTGGGACCAATGTTGGTACCTGCCAGAGCTTCCGGTTCATCTGCGATAAATTCGAAACCCCGGGTGGTGTTTTTGACCCTTACGTGTTCTTCCAGTTCCGAAGTCACTTTGAATGTTCCGCTGGTTTTTGACGGATCATTTTTTGCCTCTTCGATAAGGCCTTCAAACGTTGTTTTAACTAATTCTGACATGGTTAATAAGTTTATATAAATGTGAAAAATAAATATACATGAGCGTAGATCAGGAAAGGTACAGATATAGCTTTCCCTTCAAGGTGATATGAAAAATATCAGATATGTAAACAGATAATCACATGGTACACATCGACATCTTCATGGAGCACATACAACAACAGACGTGCGCATAAGAAGCTTGATAAGAAGATGTTTTTCTTCTGAAATGATAGTTGAGATTTGTGTACTGTGTGTTCATGATGTCGTTTTATATTCCTCTTTTATAGAGTCAGGAATTGGCACCTTGTCACAATTTGTGATGGTTGCCAGTAGGTCATCGAGCCTGTCTCTCGCTACTTCTTTATAAATCAAAACATCTTAATGCAAAGATTGCTTTGAAATGAATGTGAAAAGCGAATGTATAACAATTTTTGAATGAACCAAAATTTATTTTGAAAATAAAGGAATGGAAAGAGCTCGGAGGGACAAAAAACCCCGTATGTGAAGTAATGGGGAATGGGTGGTTTTGTGAGTTGCTCTTTTATATATTGCTGAAAAACAGAAGATCGGAAGGATCATAATTGCAGAAATACTGATGATTTGAACCGGGGATTTTTTCCCCTCGGGGAGACGATGCTTTTAATCAAAGTTTCTCTGATGGTGTTGTTTTGATCATTCAGCTGTTCCGGCCTCTATGAGTCGCCATCTGATTTGGGAGAGATTTCGGATGACGGAATCGCGGCTGAACTGTTCAAGAGAAAGAAGAATTGTTTCACCTTTTGATACAGGAGGTAAAGTCATCAGCGTATCTGTTTTTTTCCATTGGTGGTCGGAGATCCGTTCTCCGAGCCATCGACCGCTGTTGCGGGTTGCCAGTTGTACGGAAAAAGTGTCTTTTTGTTTAAAGTCATGATCGGGAATTTCAAAGTTTCCTCTCATGTACAGATTTTGGTACCGAAAGTCGGGTGTGTGGACCACTTCGATCAGCAGATGTGATCCCGGTACATCAGATGGAGCTGTCCAGGAGGTGGTCAGGGGATCGTCATATGACCATTCCTGGTTTTCGATATCGAGCGAAGCGCTCCATATTTCCTCCTCTGCGGTGCATCCCCAGAGGAGGAACAAAGCCACCCAGATCAGGATTTTACGATTTCCCACTAAAATAATCTTTCATTTTATCGAAAAATCCTTTTTCACCTTTTCCCGGAGCCGGATTGAAATTATCCATTTTTTGTAGTTGGGAGAGAAGTTCTCTTTCCTCTTTGCTTAGTTTTTGAGGTGTCCATACATTTACATGGATCAGCTGATCTCCCCGCTGATATCCCTGGACGCTGGGGAGTCCTTTACCTTTCAGTCTGAAAATCTTTCCGGATTGTGTTCCTTCAGGTACTTTGATTTTCACCGGTTTCTGCAGAGTGGGAATTTCTACACTGGTTCCCAGTGCAGCATCTGCAAAATTGAGGTAGAGTTCGTATATCACCTGATTGCCGTCTCTGGACAAGGTTTCATGTGGTTTTTCCTGGATAAGAACCAGAAGATCTCCGGCTGGTCCTCCATTGGCTCCAGCATTTCCTTTACCGCGGAGAGAGAGCTGCATCCCCTCTTCCACGCCCGCCGGTATGTCGATTTCCACAGTTTCGTCACCATATTCGGTTCCACTGCCACGACAGTGGGTACATTTTTCACGGATCACTTCTCCGCTACCATTACAGGTGGGACACGTCGAAGTCGTCTGCATTTGTCCGAGGAAAGTGCTTCTCACCTGACGGACCACACCTGCTCCGCCACAAGTACCGCAGGTAGAAACGGCTCCGGCATTTTTGGCACCTGAGCCGTGACATACAGTACACGGAATCTGTTTTTTTACTTTTATTGTTTTTTTGACACCCTCTGCGATTTCCTCCAGGGTGAGGGATAGTTTGATCCGCAGATTGGAGCCACGGGAGCCTCGCATTCGTTCGCCTCCTTGACCACCACCGAAGAAAGAGCCAAAACCACCCCCTCCAAACACATCTCCGAATTGTTCGAAGATATCCTCCATGGTCATTCCATGTCCTCCAAAGCCGCCTTGACCATTCACGCCCGCATGACCATACCGGTCGTATCGGGCTCGTTTGTCTTCATCGCTTAGTACTTCATACGCTTCGGCCGCTTCCTTGAATTTTTCTTCTGCTTCCTTGTTATCCGGGTTTCGATCCGGATGATATTTCATTGCTATTTTACGATAAGCCGTCTTGATCTCACGTTCGTCCGCGCTCTTTGATACGCCAAGAATCTCATAATAATCTCTCTTCGTCATAAAATTTTATCTTTTTCCTACCACCACTTTAGCATGTCTCAGGATGCGATCATTCAACATATATCCTTTTTCTATAAAATCGATAATTTTACCTTTCAGTTTTTCATCTTCTACCGGAACATCCGCGATCGCATCATGATATTCAGGATTGAACTCCCGGTCCTCTGTATCCATAGGGGTCAGTCCTTGCTGCTTAAGGATCTGCTTTAGCTTTTGATAAACCAGTTCCACTCCGTCGCTAAAATGCTCTTCGCTTTCAGGATCTTCCGCATTTTGCTTGGCACGGTCAAAATCGTCCAGTACAGGAAGCAGGGCAAGTAAAACCTCAGAACCGGCTCGCTTGGACATTTCCATTTTTTCTTTGAGCGATCGCTTTTTGAAGTTGTCAAATTCGGCGAACAACCTCAAATATTTGTCGCGCATCTCTTCCAGTTCCTTTTTCAGTTCCTGGATTTTTTCTTTGTCAGAATCTGCTTCTTTCTCTTTATTTGCGTTTCCCTTCTCGCCATCGATTTTTTGCTCCTCCATAGCGGAGTCTTTATCTTTCAGATCATCGTTATTTTTCTTTGCCATTTTCTACGAGTTTGTTATAAGCTTGAACTAATCATTATTACAAATTACTTGCCATCATGTCAAATGTGTCAAAATGACAGTTTTAAGACTTTTGCTGACGGTATTTGTCGATGATTTCGTCAATATTGTCTGATATAGACAGAATTCTCTGATCCGGACTTACCAGATAATAGGTCGGGGTGAGTTCTATGTTGTATTTTTGAGCCACTTCATCCTCCATCATTTCGAGCGAAGTGAATTGTTCTTTCCATACAAGGGAATCTTGCTCGATCGCTTTTTCCCAATCTTCTTTTTTGTTCTCAAGACCGATAGAGATGATGGTTACTTCATCAGAAGACTCTACCTGGTAGAATTCTTTTAGTTTTTGATTGGACTCCCGGCAGGGAATGCACCATGATCCCCAAAATGACAATATGATATATTTTCCTGAAAAATCAGAAAGCGCCGAGGGTTGACCGGCTCTGTTTTCATAGTGAAAGTCAGGAGCCCGATCACCGATGATCAGATCGGATCGCATGAATAAATAATTTCCGATAAGTACAGCAAAAACGAGTAGCCCTATACCGATGAGAACTTTGTTTTTCATATTAGATTGAATACGAAGATTTACTCAAAATAATGAATTTGAGGGGTTTTTGTTTTGGAAATCCGGGGTCATTTCTGGAATCAATGATCTTATGATCTGACCCGGAATTTTTGAGGATGAAAAATATTATGCTCCCCAATTCCCCCGGTCAAGACTCCGGTATTGGATCGCTTCTGCCAGATGATTGAGCTGGATTTCCGGTTCTCCGTCCAGATCCGCTGCTGTACGGGCTACTTTCAAAATCCGGTCATAAGCGCGTGCGGAAAGTTGAAGTTTTTCCATCGCCACCCGCAGCAGCGAACGACCTTCTTCTTTTATCTGACAGATCTCTTTGACCAGTCGTGAAGGCATTTCTGCATTGACAGAGATTTTCATCCCAAGAGGGAGAAGGCGGTTTTTTTGAACTTCCCGTGCCCGGACAACTTCTTTGGATATTTGCGCACTACCCTGATCAGTACTGGGTGCACTCACCATTTCGTCAAAGGAGACCGGGGTGACTTCGACATGGATGTCGATCCTGTCCAATAGTGGTCCCGATATCTTGTTGAGATATCGCTGAACCGCTCCTGCATTGCAGACACATTCTTTTTCCGGATGGTTCAGATAACCGCACGGGCAGGGGTTCATCGATGCAACCAGGATAAAAGAAGCCGGGTAATCGACCGTCATGCGGGCACGTGAGATGGTGATTTTCCGTTCTTCCAGAGGTTGTCGGAGAACCTCAAGGACCGATCGTTTGAACTCAGGGAGTTCGTCAAGAAAAAGAACACCGTTGTGGGCCAGAGATATTTCTCCCGGGAGGGGATTGGATCCTCCGCCTACCAGGGCTGCATCGCTGATCGTGTGATGCGGGGATCGAAAAGGGCGGGTCGTGATCAGTGATGCATGTTCGTCCAGCAATCCTGCGACACTGTGTATCTTGGTCGTCTCAAGGGCTTCATGAAGACCGAGCGGCGGCAGAATTGTCGGCAATCTTTTGGCGAGCATTGTTTTTCCCGCACCGGGCGGACCGATCAGCAGTACATTATGTCCCCCTGCGGCTGCCAGCTGTAGAGCTCTTTTTATGTTCTCCTGTCCTTTGACATCCTTGAAATCAGCTGCATATGCATTCTTTTTTATCGAAAATTCTTCCCGGGCATTGACCCGGACCGGCTCCAGAGTCCCGCCGCCCTGTAAAAAATCGAAAACTTCCCGGAGATGATTGACGCCATATACTTCAATACCGGATACAATCGCTGCTTCACGTGCATTTTTGGCCGGTAAAATGATACCTTTCAGATTTTTCTCACGTGCCATTATGGCGATGGGAAGCGCACCACGTACCGGACGGATATTCCCATCCAGCGCCAGTTCGCCCATGATGACAAAATCACTGATCCGGTCGCTCAATACTTGGCCGGACGAAGCCAGAATGCCGACCGCAATCGGAAGATCGTAAGCACTCCCTTCTTTCCGGATGTTGGCCGGAGCCATATTGACGACGATCTTTTGGCGCGGCATCTTCCGACCCATGGATCCGATCGCCGCCTCGATACGCTGATATCCTTCCCGGATGGCGTTGTCCGGTAATCCCACAAAATAATAACTGATTTTTTGACCTACGATCGTGCCTGCTACATTGACTTCGATCGTGATGGGAATCGAATTGACCCCCTGAACCGCACCTGCATTTATTTTTACTAACATCGTTTGCTGATCCCGATTTGATTTCAAGGCTATTAAGATAATATTAATCCCTGATAATTTTATCAGATTAGTCCGATGGTGTCACGATGATATAACTTTCGTCCGATGGCGTCATATCCTGATAGGTAAGAATGATCTGCGTCACACCTTCTGGCCAGTATCGCCGGAGACCCGGATCTTCTATTTTATGAAACCGGATGTCAGGGCTCAACTGTTGGGTGTCGTAGCTCATTTCCAGAGAGAAGTCTTCTCCCCTAAGAGTCAGGATCCCCGGCTCTTTTTCTTCGACTTTGCAGTAAGTCATAAAATGCAGGGCTGTCGGCTGAGCTTCGATTTTATTCATAGAAAACCGATCCCCGATCCGAAATTGTTTTCCGCGCTGCAATTCATAGGAACGGACCCATTGGCTGACCTTTGCATCACTTGGATAAGCACCTGCGATATCGACCGAAAAAAAGACCTTGTCTTCCTCCGCCTCAAACTGTGGATCCCGTGCATGGTATTTTTTTCCTTCTTTCTGGTCGATGCCGTTTATTTTCGGTACATTATGAAACTGTGATTGCATGGTCCAGATCTCATACCGCCGGTTGCTAAAAGTCTTATCGGTATAAGTTTCGCGTCCGAGATCGATAAAAACCGGCTTCCCGTTGTAGTATAATACGCAGGTTCCCAGATCATTGTGGTTGTGGCTTTCATTGTTATGTCCACCTTTTGCTGCGAAGAAAAAGCCATCGGAGGATCCCTCCTGATCCCGGGCGCCGGCGATCTGAAGATCGGGCAACCAAAAATCGGAGATCAGAACATTTTCGGCATCTGCATTTTTGATTTCATCCAGGTGAATCAACTGCATGATTTGTTCATCGATTTTTCCGTTGGGTGTGCGCTGCCCCCAGTTCTGTTTTTTCGCTAAGAAAGCTCCGAAATTTTGCATGCGGTCATCGCCGGTTGATTTTCCGTAACTATAGATGATCTGCGGCCGACTGGAGGTGGTCGCATCTGCATCGGCAAAATTGATGAAGTAAGGATAGTCGATATAGGATTTGTATATATAGGATCCCATGCGGCGGATCAGAGGATGATCATACAGATCGATCGCGCCACCTGTACTCCGTTCCAGGAGATCCAGACATTGATAGAGAGAGGCGGCTGCCCGGCCCCAGTAGGAGGGGCCTTCATCACAACCACCGTCATCCGGATAGTCATTGATGAAGGCATCGAGTGATCGCAGGACTTTTCGCACCCCTTTCTGCTTGAGATCAAAATCTTGTTCCAGGATAAGGATCGCCGTCAGTATATTGTGATTGGTCCAGGGATTCCAGTTGTTCACGAGGTGTCCGCCTTCGAGCCCCATCCACCAGAAGTTTTCCCGCTCATAATAAGGGATGACCGCTTTTTCCATGATTTCCTGATGGAGCCGTGGTGCGATCAGCGGATGCACTTTGTCAAACTGATCTTTGAAGAGAAACCAGGTCCAGGCCAGAGTATTGGCAATCTCACCCACCCCCAGGTCGATCGTTGGTTCATTGACATCCGGCAAACCGCGGGGTGCCGACTGAATATACAGGTGCGCGGACCAGCCCCACCAGGATTGTTCGCTGTAATACCAGACCCCATTGATCAGATCGTCCAAAAACCGTCCTTCCCCCTCCACCAGTTCGCCCATTACAAGAGCAGTCAGGGCGGCCCGGGGTTTTGAATATACGTTTTGGCGTCGGTCGCCGGAACGGATGATTTCCAGGTAGTCCGTTGCTTTGACCACCGGCCAGTCATAGTCCAGATATTGTTCGGCTTTTTTGATATAATCTGCCTGGATTTTGCCGGGAAGGTTTTCCCAGAATGCTCGATCCTTGTAATCAGGAAATTTTAACTCGGAAAAATCCTTGATCAGTACCTTCCCCAGATCAAGATCATGGGCCTCTTTCATGAGCAAAAAACGGGGCTCCTGCGCAAAAAGATGGATGGAAAAAACAAAAGAAAGAAAAAATAAAAGGAGTCGGTACATGTATTTACACTAAAATAAAATAAAAATATAATTTCACAGAAGATATCTGAAATTAAGTATTGTTCGTTGTGTGATAGCACTTTCGGTTTGGAAAAAGGCTTTATGATACACGATAACTCAAAAGTTGATTTTATGATGATGAAAATGAATGCTTCTTTTTTATGGATGATGTTGATGATTGTGAGCCTCGGAATCGGGGGACTGAACGCACAAGAAGTCAGCCGGACGTTTGAGGTCAGCTCTTTCAATATGGTCGATTCCGACATCGTGGGCAATGTGATTTATACACAGTCTGAAGAGGGATTCTCGGTCGAGGCGGAAGGGGATGAGGAATTGGTGGAAAACCTGAGAGTGGAAGTGAATGATAAGCGGCTGATCCTGAGGGATGAGAAAAAAACAGGCCGTAAACTGATCGGACGATTCAGAGCAAAAAAACTAACCGTAAGAATCAGTTCTCCGGAACTGGTGCGGATCCAGTCCGATGGAGCCGGTGGAATCACGCTGGAAGGTCAGGTGATCACGGACCGGCTGGAGATCGAATCGGACGGAGTAGGGAATATTGAAGCAGATGATCTCCACGCTACCCAGCTCCGGGTGGATTCGGATGGAGTAGGTCATGTGCGTCTTCGCGGAACCGGTAAGAAAGCGATTTTGAGCTCTTCCGGTGTGGGTGGTATTGATGCACAGCATTATCGGGCCGAAGATGTGATTGTCGAACTTTTGGGGATGGGCGGAATCAAATGCTATGCCTCTCATGAGATTGAATTGTACGGTAAAGGGGTAGGAGGGATCACTTATTACGGTGACCCGGATATCAAAGCGCTGGACAAATCGGGGGTAGGGAAAATCGTAGCCGGGAAATAAGATAATACCCGGGTTGATTTTTTAATCGATTACCGCCTACTGATCCGATCTTTTCTTTTCGATTTTAAAATGCTGGGCCGGATTCGTATTCGTGGGTTCATCGTCCAATGAGGCGCCATGATGGAGCACGACGGGTGATTTTGTGATATGATCCAGGGAGGATTGAATTTTGTAGATCGCGCCTTCCCCCAGCGAAGTAACATACCAGGTAAAATCATTGACTTTTTTGATGCCTACCGGCTGATTCAGCGTTTTTACGATGGTTCGATGGCTTGACCCATTGGTTCCGATGACCGATCCGGAACCGGGCAGAAATCCTGTGGCGGGATCGAAAGAGGATGTATACTGGAGGAAAAGATCACAGCCTTTTCTTCCTTCGCTTTAACCTGTCAGCATTGTAAAATCCTTCTGATACACAGATAGTTGACCCGCAGGAGTGATTTTGTAAACGCTGACATGTCCTTCAGGAAAGGGAAATCCTGTCAATGTAGTGACGAAAAAGTTTTTACCATCAAACCGGATGGATGTGGGAACCGACTGTACGTCAGGACCGCCCATGCCGGGGAAGAAAGGATTGGGAAGGGAGGGAATCTCGGCAAAAACCACATAGTCGTTCTCACCTTTGCGGTGGAGGATAGCATTGGCGCCAGCATCGGCTATGTAAAGATCACCGCGGGGACCTTTGGTCAGATGGTAGGGGTGAGAATCCATGTCCGGATTGTACACTGACGGGATTGATTCGATCTTGGTGACGATGTTTTCACGCGGTAGTTTGGCAGCATCGATCGGCGCATCGCCAGGTTTGTAGCGTGAAATATCTGCACGGTAAAGATAATCTCCTGATAAAATATACAGGATCGATCCGTCAAGCAAAATATGGACGGTCCCCTGAAGTTCACCGGAATGGACATTGGTATAACTGGAAAGATGGACGATGGCATCATGGACTTGTCCTTGAGGTGTGATGACGACCACTTTACCATTGTCATTGTGCGTGTCGCCCTGATCATCCGGGATATCCGTTCCGCTCAGAGAGACCCAGATATTGCCGATACGATCGGTTTCGACACCCATGATTCCAGGTAAATCTTTGGCGATCAGGGTGATTTTATCCTTTACGGGTGTTACTTCCGGCTTTTCGCAGCTGCAGGGAAGAAGGCATAAGAGCAGAATAAAAGATGAAATAGAAAAAGGGAGAAAAAAAGAAGAGTTTTTGGTGGAATAATCAGGAAGTTTCATCGGATAAAATTTTTAGAAGGTGAAAAAAGAGGATCATTGGATGATTGATTGTGACTTTGAGATCGATTTTTACTTCGATTTCAAAAATTAAATATAGGCGGGACTGTGCTGGCAGAAATGTGAAAATCAGGGTATAACCTTCTATTTTTCAGGTAAAGACTTCCGTCGGCTTTGTGTGGGTGTTTCCCCCGTATGCTTTTTCCAAAAAGAGCTGAAATAATCGGGCGTGGAAAATCCAAGTTCATAGGAGATTTCCTTGATTGACCGGTCGCTATGATGCAGGAGATACCGTCCTTTGATGAGGAGGTGATAGATGATTAGTTTTTTGGTGCTGATCCCCAAAACCGCTTGTGTACATTCGTTCAGATATCCCGGTGTTACCTGCAGTTTCGTGGCAAAATGACTTACATTTTGTATTTCTGTGATGTAGGTTCGGAGCATTCGTAGGAAGCGATAGACCAATTCGGTCTTATGGTCATGCTGATTGGGGGGACCGGGGTTTTGCCATCGGTCGTCGCAGAATACAAAGAAGATATGGATCAAGGAAATAACAGCCTCTTTTTGGTGGGTCGGGTATCCTTCGGCGATGAATGAGGAGAGCATCTCCAGCAGAGCTTCCAGCCGAAGATCAATGATGGCCGATATCGGTGCTTGATGGATATGATGTGAATACAAAATCCGGAGCCGTGTCAGTTCCAGCCGGTCAAATGCCGGTTCATTGAGGATGGCTTCTGACAACATAACGATATAGTCCTGGCTGTTTTCGTCGTGGGGAGTGACCAGACGCCAAGAATGATGGGGATGGAGAAAGAAGAGGATGTTCTTTACCTTTTCGAAAAGAATATGATCCGCTATCAGATCTTTTTCTGAATCTCTGATCCATAAGAGTGTGTAGTGATGGTTAGTATCTGTGGCGGTAGGTTTTGTTGAAAAGCGGCCGATGCGAATATCATTATTGGTCATGAGGTTGATAATTGATTTATTCAGGACCTTGTTTCAGGAGGTATGGATCGATCGGGAGAAAATATGAATGTAGGAGAGGTCGTTCATTGCATCGTTCTGCCCCGGCGGTAGGCTGAAGTTACGCAATAATGATCTAATGCCATGGATTTGTTTTTATCTCAAAACAAATAATAAATGCCTGAAATGAATAATCTGGATCTACAGGAGCAATGTCATGGTATTCCTTCTGAGATATCAGGTATCCGGATAATATAAAGATGACCGAAAAGGGGCCGGATGAGATGATATGATCAGGTGCATGATCTCCCCGCTCCGGCTTCCATGAGAAACCGCCATCTTTCATTAAAAATGGAATTATATTTCAAAGGAAAGAGAATGAATCAGCTGATTACCCTATTCCGCCCTGATCGATTCTTCGGCCATAAGTTCTGCTTGTTTGAGTACTGTATCTGTTGCGAGCACTTGCATATCAGGTGGATATCCAAATCTTCTCAGAGCTCTTTTGACCCTTACCTTTAGTCGTGCTCTGACGCTTTCCTGAATCGTCCAGTCGATGGTGGCATTTTTTCGGACCACCTCCGTCAGGTAGATCGACAGTTCTCGCAGTACCTCATTGCCCAGTACTTCGCGGGCGCTTTTGTTTTCTGCTACCGCATAATAAAAAGCCAGTTCTTCTTTGGAAAGCCCCGTTGCTTCATCTTCTTCATCTTGTTTTTTGATATCCTTTGCGAGATTGATCAGTTCGTCAATCACTTCTGCAGCGGTCAGAATTTTGTTCTGATATCTGAGAATCGAAGATTCCAGCATCTCTTTCAAGGTCTTGCTTTGGATGAGATTGGTACGGGATCTGGATTTGATTTCATCATTCAGCACTTTTTTCAATGTTTCCATTGCGATGTTTTTGTGCGGCATGTTCTTTATTTCCAGTAGGAAATCTTCTGATAAAATAGAGATATCCGGTTTTTTGATACCGGATGCATCAAAAATATCGATGACCTGATCCGATACGATCGCCTCATCCACCACCTGCCGGATTGCTGTCTCCAGTTCTTCATCTGTATAATCATTTCCGGTGGCATCATATTTTTGCAGACGAACTTTGACTGCCTGAAAAAATCCGATCTCGTCTTTGGAATCCATTGCCTGGTCATGCGGCACAGCAATGGCAAAAGCTTTGGAGAGGGCGGTTACTTCATTGATGAACCGTTTTTTCCCATTCTCCAGACTCAGGATATGTTCTTCTGCAGCAAGTATGATCGCCAGTTTTGTCTCCGTGTCAGCGGTGAAATATTCTTCATAAAGAAAATCTTTTTCGGGGGTGATATATTTGATAGCAGCTTCAGCAGCCAGATTCTCGAAGGCATCGGAATATCCCCGCTCAGGTTTTTCCTGAAACATCTGGGAAACGACTTCCAGTTTTTCAAGCATAAGTTTTACTGCCTCTTCTTGCACGATCACCGGATCCCCTTTCCCTCCGCTATCGGAGTAAAATGCAAGCGCTTTTTTCAGATCGGAAGCGATTCCCAGATAGTCGACGACCAGACCTCCTGGCTTGTCTTTGTACACCCGGTTCACCCGCGCTATGGCTTGCATCAGATTGTGTCCTTTCATCGGCTTGTCGATATAGAGGGTGTGCATGGAAGGCGCGTCAAATCCGGTCAGCCACATGTCGCGGACGATGACCAGTTTGAGTTCATTGCCCGGATCTTTCATCCGGTCTGCCAGTATGCGCCGTTCCTGTTTGGTGGTATGATGCTTTGCCATTTCGGGACCATCAGCAGAAGAAGCGGTCATGACCACCTTGATGGTTCCTTTTGTGAGATCGTCGCTATGCCAGCCGGGACGCAACCGGATGACCTCCTGATAGAGCTGGACGGCGATGCGACGGGACATGGCGACGATCATCGCCTTTCCCTCAAAAACTTCCTGACGTGCTTCAAAATGATGTACGATATCTTTTGCTATTCTTTTGATGCGATCCGAACTGCCGATCAGAGCCTCCAGCCGGGTCCATTTGGATGAGACGGGAGATCGGTCTGTCGAATCATAGGACCGTTCGATTTTTTCGATATGCTGATCCATTTCCTCGATCAACTTTTTCCCTTCTTCGGACAGGGTGATTTTGGCCAGCCGGCTTTCGTAATAGATGCGAACGGTGGCTCCGTCTTCCACCGCCTGTGCGATGTCATAGATGTCGATATAATTTCCGAAAACTGCCGGTGTATTCACATCACTTCCTTCGATGGGTGTCCCGGTAAAACCAAGGTAAGTAGCATTGGGTAGGGCATCGCGCATATATTTGGCGAAACCATAGACGACCTTTTGACCTATTTCCTGTCCTGATTCATCTTTTGTCGAAATTATTTTTGCCTGAAATCCATATTGAGTCCGGTGAGCCTCATCGGCGATCACAACGATGTTGCGCCGGGTAGAGAGGGTCTCAAATACGGACGGATCACCGGATTCTTCGTTTGGATCAGGTTGAAATTTTTGTATTGTGGAAAATACGATCCCTCCGGAAGCGACCTTGAGCAGTTCGGTCAGATGACGGCGCGAATCTGCTTGTACCGGCACCTGTCGCAGCAGTTGAGTGGAAGCAGCGAAGGTATCAAAGAGCTGATCATCCAGATCATTTCGGTCCGTGATCATCAGGATGGTGGGGTTATTGAGTTTCAACACGATTTTGCCCGCATAAAATACCATCGACAGAGATTTTCCCGATCCTTGTGTGTGCCATACTACGCCTCCTTTACGGTCACCATCCTCTGCGCTGGCGATCAGGGTGCTTTCCACCGCTTTGTTGACGGCGTGATACTGATGATAAGCAGCCAGTTTTTTGACCGTTTCGATGGTGGTGATCCCGGTCTTCAGATCCTCTTTTTTCTCTTTTTCAAAAACGATAAAGTGCCGGATCAGGTCGAGAAGGGTGGCAGGATTTAGCATGCCGTTGATCAGGGTGTCGATCTGAGGGATCAGATGGGAGTCTTCGGTAAGTCCATCCCGGGTTTTCCAGCTCATGAACCGGGTGAATCCGGCAGAAAGTGAACCGGCTCGGGCTTCATTTCCATCGGAGATAATAAGAATTCCATTGGCGATAAAAAGGGACGGAATGGTGCTTTTATAGGTTTGAAGCTGGCGGAAAGCCGATCGCAAGGTGGCGTTTTCGTCTGCAGGATTTTTCAATTCTATTACCACCAGCGGAAGGCCATTCACAAAGAGTATTATATCCGGCCGTTTCTGTTGATTGTTTTCGATGATGGTCATCTGATTGACGACCAAAAATTCATTGTTCTCAGGGTTTTCAAAGTCGATCACCTGCATAAAATCTCCGCGGGGATGTCCATCTTTCTGATAAGTTACATTCACTCCTTCTGTCATCATGAGATGGAAGGTTTCATTGTTGGTCAGGAGATCAGGACCACCGATCCGCAACAACTGCCGCAGACCATCCTCACGTGCGTGGAGGGGAATATCAGGATTGAACCGGTCGATCGCTTCTTTCAGCCGGTCGGTGAGAAATACAGAGGGAGCACGCCCAAATTCTTCTGCCGAACGGGAGATTAACTCCGATCCGTGGAGGTAGGTATAGCCCTGTTTTTCAAGCTTTTCGATGGCGTACAGCTCGATTTGATTTTCGGTGATTTTGGTCATTTTGAAAAATGGTATGCAGTTATACGATTTTGCTGTTCTGTGATTAATAAAATATTTGTCCTAAATTATAAAATAATTCACAGGATGTGCAATGATACGCATGTTTGCGGAGGAGAGGAGAATAGAAGGACCGAAAATGAATGTA
>Ga0209487_1000587_pt1 | contig 32693 bp, 28 predicted proteins | sample Poulit2012_FD_187524 | JGI IMG/M metagenome (GOLD analysis project Ga0209487, IMG submission 187524) | Agricultural soil microbial communities from Georgia to study Nitrogen management - Poultry litter 2012 (SPAdes) (version 2) | ecosystem: Environmental > Terrestrial > Soil > Agricultural land...
TGTGGGAGCGCTCGGGCCACTGGGACAACTTCGGTGATGACATGTTCATCACCTCGTCTGAAAACCGTGTTTATGCGGTCAAGCCCATGAACTGCCCCGGCCATGTGCAGATCTTCAACCAGGGCCTTAAAAGCTATCGCGACCTGCCGTTGCGCATGGCCGAGTTTGGCTCGTGCCACCGCAATGAGCCATCGGGCGCCCTGCACGGGCTGATGCGCGTGCGCGCCTTTGTTCAGGATGACGCCCATATTTTCTGCACGCCGGAACAGATTCGCGCAGAAGTGCTGGCCTTCAACCGGCTGGTGTTCGACGTCTACCGTGATTTTGGCTTCGAGCAGGTGGGCGTGCGTCTGTCGACCCGGCCGGAGCAGCGGGTTGGGTCGGACGAGGTCTGGGACCGGGCCGAGCAGGCCCTGGCCGAAGCGCTGGAAGAGTCCGGCACCGATTATCAGCTGCAGCCGGGCGAGGGCGCGTTTTACGGCCCCAAAATCGAGTTTTCGCTGACCGACAGCCTGGGCCGCGTGTGGCAGTGCGGCACCATACAGGTGGACTTTTCCATGCCCGAACGGCTGGGCGCCGAGTATGTCGACGAGCACGGGGAGCGCCAGGTGCCGGTCATGCTGCACCGCGCCATTCTGGGCTCCATAGAGCGCTTTATCGGCGTTCTCATCGAGCATTACGCCGGCAATCTGCCGCTGTGGCTGGCGCCCGTGCAGGCGGTGGTCATGAACATTACCGATGCGCAGTCCGATTATGCCAACGAGGTGCTGCAGGCGCTGCGCGAGCACGGCTTGCGCGCCGAATCGGATTTGCGCAACGAAAAGATCGGTTATAAAATCCGCGAACGGACGCTGGAAAAAATTCCTTATCTTCTGGTGGTGGGCGACCGTGAGGTCGAGAACCGCCAGGTGGCCGTCCGTTTGCTTGACGGCAGTGATCTTGGCGTGATGTCAATTGACGCGCTGATCGATCACCTGTCCGTCCAGGCAGCACACAGAGGCCCGGCCGAGCCGGCCTGAGCTGCCGTTTTCGACAGTTAATTTATTCAGGAGAAGTACACATCGCAAGCAATAAACATACCCGGCGCAATGAGGAAATCACGACTCGCGAGGTTCGGGTGGTGGGCTCTGACGGCGACCAGATCGGCGTCATGGGGATAGAGGCAGCGCTGGCACGGGCCGCGGAAGAAGGCATGGATTTGGTGGAAATCGCTCCCCAGGCCAAGCCTCCTGTATGTCGCATCATGGACTGGGGCAAGTATCGTTTTGAACAGTCCAAGAGGGCACAGGCCGCGCGCAGGAGACAAAAACAGATTCAGGTCAAGGAAGTGAAGTTTCGCCCTGGAACCGATGATCATGACTACGAAGTCAAGATGCGCAACCTGCGTCGCTTCATCGAGGAGGGCAACAAGGTCAAGGTGACAGTTCGCTTCCGCGGCCGTGAAATGGCCCACCAGGACCTGGGCCGCGACCTGTTGAACCGGGTCGAGGGCGACATGAACGACGAGGTCGTCGTGGAACAGCGCCCGCGCATGGAAGGGCGGCAGATGGTCATGATGCTGGCGCCCCGAAGAGGGTCCTGAAGCAAGTGAAGTAAAAGACTGGCGGGCAAGGGTCCGTCAAAAATCATTAGCTGGAATGCAGCCCCCAAGAGTTTCGGGTGGTTCCGAAACCGCTGCACGAAGGTAAAACAACAGGAGCATGAAATGCCCAAGCTGAAAACCAACCGTGGCGCCGCCAAGCGCTTCCGGGCAACCGGACGCGGGCGCATCAAGCGCAAGCGCGCCAACCACAGCCATATCCTCACCAAGAAAAGCACCAAGCGCAAGCGCCGCCTGCGTTCGACCACCCTGGTCAGCAAGGCCGATGAAAAAAGCGTGCGTCAACTGCTGCCAAACCTTTAACGGAGAGCGATCATGGCAAGAGTAAAACGTTCTGTATCCGCCCGTCGCCGCCACCGCAAGGTGCTGGGCCGGGCCAAGGGCTATTATGGTGCCCGCCGCAAGTCGTTTCGCATAGCCAAGCAGGCTGTCATCAAGGCCGGCCAGTACAGCTACCGTGACCGCCGCCAGCGCAAGCGCGACTTCCGCAGCCTGTGGATTCAGCGCATCAACGCGGCTGCCCGCGAACACGGTCTGTCGTACAGCCGCTTTATCAACGGCCTCAAGCGCGCCGAGATCGGCATTGACCGCAAGGTGCTTGCCGACCTGGCCGTGCACGACAAGATGGCCTTCAAGGCTTTGGCCGAAAAAGCTCAGTCCAGCCTGGGCTGAGCATGGGAGCCGTATCATCGCAAGGCCTGCTCGAGGACGCCCTCGAGCAGGTGGCTTCCGCCCCCGATGAACGCGCCCTGGATCAGGTCAGGGTGCGTCTCCTTGGCAAGAAGGGCGAGCTGACCACCCGGCTCAAGTCAGTAGGCAAGCTCCCGCCGGAGCAGCGCCGCGAAGCCGGGCAAAGCATTAACCGCGCCAAGCAGGCGCTTGAAAAGGCCATTTCCGAACGCGCCTCCGAGCTTGCGCGCCAGCGGCTGGACCAGGCGCTGGCCAGGGAGGCCGTTGATGTCACCCTGCCGGGCAGAAAGAGTCCGGTTGGTGGCATCCACCCCGTCAGCCGGGCCATGGAAAGGCTGCTGGAGATATTCAGGCGGCTGGGCTTTGAGGTGGCCACGGGGCCGGAAGTCGAGGATGACTACCACAACTTCGAGGCCCTGAATTTCCCCGACAACCACCCGGCGCGGGCCATGCACGATACTTTCTATCTGCCCGACGGCCGGCTGCTGAGAACCCATACCTCGCCGGTGCAGATACGGGTGATGAAGGAGCAGGGCGCGCCGGTTAGAATCGTGGCGCCCGGACGTGTTTTCAGGTCCGATTCCGACCAGACCCATACGCCGCAGTTTCATCAGGTTGAAGGCCTTTTGGTCGACCGCAATGTGACCTTTGCCGATCTCAAGGGCATGCTGGCGGACTTTGTCAACGCATTCTTCGAAGACGACCTGGAGATGCGCCTGCGACCGTCCTATTTTCCGTTTACCGAGCCGTCGGCCGAAGTTGATATTCGCTGGCGCAACGCCGATGGCAGCACCGGCAACTGGCTGGAAGTGCTCGGTTGCGGCATGGTGCATCCCAACGTGCTCGAAAACTGCGGGATAGACTCCGAGGAATACACGGGCTATGCATTCGGGCTGGGCGTGGAACGCTTTGCCATGCTGCGCTACCAGGTTGATGACCTGCGCCTCTTTTTTGACAATGATCTGCGCTTTTTGCGCCAGTTCCGCTAAAGGATTCCAATGAAAATCAGTCATCAGTGGCTCGACGAATGGGTCGGGACCGGTCTTGATGTTGAACAATTGGCTGAGCGCCTGACCATGGCGGGGCTTGAGGTTGACGGGCTGGAAGACGCTGCGCCGCCGCTCGACCACGTGGTGGTGGCGCGCATTGACGGCGTTGAGCCCCATCCCGACGCCGACCGCCTGCGGGTGTGCCGGGTGGTGGCCGGCGACAGTGAATATTCCATTGTCTGCGGCGCCGCCAATGCCCGTGTCGGGCTGAGGACCGCCCTGGCCAGGGCGGGTGCAACGCTGCCCGGCGGCCTGACCATAAAGCCCGCCAGGCTGCGCGGCGTGGCCTCAGAAGGCATGCTGTGCTCGGCCAATGAGCTGGGCTTGGGCGACGGTGGCGACGGCATCATGGAACTGCCCGACGACGCGCCCGACGGCCAGCCGCTGGCTGAATATCTTCAACTTGACGACACGATTCTTGAAATTGATCTGACGCCCAACCGCGGCGACTGTCTGTCGGTGCGCGGACTGGCGGCCGAACTTGCGGCGCTGACGGAAAAGCCGGTCAACCCCGTTGAAATTGAGCCTGTGCCGGCCGAGACTGATCGCCAGGTCGAAATTGAGCTGGCCAGCCCGGAAAACTGCCCGCGCTATATCGGACGCGTTGTCGAGGGCGTGAACGTGGGGGCACAAACGCCGCTGTGGATGCGCGAGCGCCTGCGGCGTTCCGGAATCCGCAGTCTGGGAATCATTGTTGATGTAACCAACTATGTGCTGCTGGAGCTGGGTCAGCCCATGCACGCATTTGATCTCGACAGCATTGGCCGGAAAATTGTCGTGCGCCAGGCCGAACAGGATGAGCCGTTGACCCTGCTTGACGGCCAGACCATCAAGGCCGATGACGACATGCTGATGATTGCCGATGAACAGCGTCCGCTGGCGCTGGCGGGCATCATGGGTGGCCAGGACTCGGCAGTGGGCGATGACACCCGCAATATTCTCCTGGAAGCCGCCTGGTTCAACCCAGAGGTGGTGGGGGGCAAGGCGCGCCGGCTGGGGCTGGCAACGGAATCGTCGCACCGCTTCGAGCGCGGGGTCGATCCGCAATTGCCGCGCCTGGCCATGGAGCGTGCCACCCGTCTGATCATGGAACTGGCCGGTGGTCGCCCGGGCCCGGTTGCCGAGGCCTGCGACAAAGCCCGCCTGCCCGTGCCCAAAGCCGTGACAATGCGCTTGTCGCGCCTCAACCGGCTGCTTGGAACCGCGCTGTCTGCTGCCGTTGTCAACGATGTTTTCGAACGCCTTGGTATGCAGGTCAGCCGGCATGAAGATGTGTTTGAGGTTACGCCGCCCAGCACGCGCAGCGATATCGCCATTGAAGCCGACCTGATTGAAGAGGTGGCGCGTATCTACGGCTACAACAGGCTGCCTGCGCGCCACCCCGGTGGCGAAATCATTGTTCAGCCGCCGGCAGAAACACAGCTGCAGGAAGAGCAGCTGCGCGAGCAGCTGGCCGCGCGCGGCTTTCACGAAGTCATTGCCTGGAGCTTTGTAAGCCGCAAGCTGCTGTCGGCATTTGCCATGGATGACCGGGCCCAGCCGCTGGCCAACCCCATGAGTGCCGAAATGGCCGTGCTCAGAACCAGCCTGGTGCCGGGCATGGTCGAGGTTGCCGCGCGCAATTTGCGCCGCCAGATCGATTCGTTTCGGCTGTTTGAAACAGGCCACTGCTTTGCCAGCGCAAAAAGCGGCTTTGAAGAGAGCCTGCGCCTGGGTATTTTGATGACCGGCCGGCTTCAGGCCGAACATTTCAGCACAGCCGGCCAGCCGGTGGACTTTTTTGACCTGAAGGGCGAAATCGAAAGCCTCATTGAATTCAACGCCGTCGCCGGAGACATCAGCTTCAAAAAATCGGATGCGCCCTGGCTGCATCCCGGCCAGGCCGCCGAGCTGCTGATAAACGGTCGGGCTGCCGGCTGGCTTGGTCAGCTGCATCCTGCGCTGGCCGAAAAGCTGGATCTGGACCAGGCCGTTTTTGTGGCCGAGCTGTCGCTGGCCGCTGTTTCAGAGCGCCGTCTGCCCCGGCACCACGACAGCGGACGCTATCCCGGCGTGCGCCGCGACATCGCGCTGGTGGTGGCCGATCATCATTCCGCTGCCAGCCTTGTGAAATCCATTCGGGAAACAGCTGGCACTTTGCTGGAAGATTGCGTTATATTTGACCAGTATCGGGGAAAGGGAATCGACAAAGGTTACAGAAGTCTGGCTATAGGGTTGATTTTGCGTGACGTTTCGCGCACCCTAAGAGACGATGAGGTCGATGCTTTGGTTGAGCGCGTGTTGGACAGCCTGAAAAACCACTTTGGTGCAAAACTGAGAGGATGATAAGGGGATGTCACTGACAAAAGCAGACCTTGCCTCGGCCCTTTTTGACGAGGTTGGGCTAAACAAACGCGAAGCCAAGGAATTTGTGGACGCATGGTTTGAAACCATCGGCAGCACGCTTGAGAGCGGAGAGCCGGTCAAGATTTCAGGCTTTGGCAACTTTCAGTTGCGCGACAAAAGGGAGCGGCCCGGCCGCAACCCCAAAACCGGTGAGGAAATACCCATTTCCGCCCGCCGCGTGGTCACCTTTCGGCCCGGACAGAAACTGAGGACAAGAGTGGAGGCCTATGCTGGACCCGAGGAGTAATCAGGAACTGCCCGCAATTCCGGCCAAGCGTTATTTCACCATTGGTGAAGTCAGCGAGTTGTGTGCGGTCAAGCCTCATGTCCTGCGCTACTGGGAACAGGAATTCCCCCAGCTCAAACCGGTCAAGCGGCGCGGCAACCGGCGCTATTACCAGCGCCACGACGTGCTTCTGGTCAGGCAAATTCGCAGCCTGCTGCACGAGCAGGGCTTTACCATCCAGGGGGCCCGCCAGCGCCTGGAAGGCAACAAGGCGCAAAATGACGCCTCGCGCAGCCAGCAGCTGGTCAGACAGATCAGAATTGAACTGGAAGAGGTGCTTGACGCCCTGCGGCACTAGGCGTGGCGTCACCAAAACAATCGGGGCACAAATTTTGGACGCGCGGCGTTTTTGGTCTCGCATCCTGCGCTGAAAACGGTTAGAATGCCCTGATTCAAAACCCCTTGAAACTTCGGTCGGAGCGTAGCGCAGCCTGGTAGCGCACCACAATGGGGTTGTGGGGGTCGCGAGTTCGAATCTCGCCGCTCCGACCAATTAATTCAATGACTTGAAAGCTCGGCCCAGGCCGGGCTTTTTTGTTTTGTAGGCATAAAGTGGCCATAAAGTAGCCATTTCGACATTGTGCTGCTCAAGGGCGCAAAAAGCCCGTGGCGACAAACAAGGTCAGCAGGGCGGCTCGCACAGCTTTCATGTTGAAGGCTCAATGCCGCCAATGCAGGTGTATTTGAGCACGGTGTAGTCATCCAGCCCGTATTTGGAGCCTTCCGAGCCCATGCCCGACTGCTTGATGCCGCCAAACGGCGCCACGGTGGTGGAAATAAGGCCGGTGTTGAGCCCGACAATGCCGTACTCCAGTGCTTCTCTGGCGCGCCAGCTGCGCTCAAGGTCGCGGGTGTACATATAGGAGGCCAGTCCGCTTTCAGTGTCGTTGGCCAGAGCAATGGCTTCGTCTTCATGCTCGAAGGGAAACAGGGCAGCCACGGGGCCGAAGGTTTCTTCACGGGCGATGAGCATGTCGGACGTGGCATCGGCAATGACGGTGGGTTCAAAGAAGGTGCCGCCCAGCTGGTGAGGCCGGCCGCCCAGCAGCACTCTGGCGCCGTGGTCGACGGCGTCCTGAACGTGTTTTTTGACCTTCTCCAGCCCCTGTTCATTGATCAGCGGCCCCTGTTGACTGTCCTCGTTCATGCCGTTGCCGACCTTGAGCTGCTTGACGGCCTCGACCAGCTGCTCGGCAAATTCATCGTAAATGCCGCGCTGAACGAGAAAGCGGTTGGCGCAGACGCAGGTTTGGCCGCTGTTGCGAAACTTGCTGGCCACGGCACCTTCGACGGCAGCGCTGATGTCGGCATCGTCAAACACGATGAACGGCGCATTGCCGCCCAGTTCCAGCGATACGCGCTTGAGGGTGCCGGCACATTGTTCCATCAGCAGCTTGCCGACCCGCGTTGAGCCGGTAAAGCTCAGCTTGCGCACCTTGGGGTTGCCGGTCATTTCCTTGCCTATGGCTTTGGAGTCCTTGCCGGTAACGATGTTGATGACGCCTGGTGGAATTCCGGCGCGATCGGCCAGCTCGGCCAGCGCCAGGGCGGAAAATGGCGTTTCCAGCGCCGGCTTGCACACCATGGTGCAGCCGGCCGCCAGCGCCGCGCCCAGCTTGCGGCCGAGCATGGCCGAAGGAAAGTTCCAGGGCGTGATGGCGGCCACCACGCCGACGGGCTGACGGGTGACGACAATGCGCTTGTCGGCCTGATGGCCCGGGATGACGTCGCCGTAGGCGCGCTTGCCTTCTTCGGCAAACCACTCGATAAACGAGGCCGAGTAGTCAATTTCTCCGCGCGCCTCGACTATGGGCTTGCCGCCTTCGGCCGTCATCAGCATGGCCAGGTCTTCCCTGTGGGCCAGCATCAAGTCATTGAGTGCCCGCAGCCGCCTGGCGCGCTCGGTGGCGCTTTTGGCGGCCCAGCCGGGGAGCGCATCGGCGGCGGCATCAATGGCGCGGCGGGTTTCGGCCGCGCCCATGTCGGGAACCGTGCCCAGCAGCTTTCCGGTGGCCGGGTCGCGGACCTCGGCCGTGGCCCGACTGTCGGCATTGCACCAGTTTTGGCCAATACGAGCCCGGGTGCGAAAGAGCTGTTGGTCGGACAGTGTAAAAAGAGGTTGACCGCTCATTTTCATCTCCAGCCTGAGTCAGTTCGGCACAGGCCCAGCTTAACAAGCCGGCGGCCGCATTCTGCAGTAAACGGGCAAATGACCGGTTTTGCGTCGGCGCGGGCATTTATAAATGCCCGACTGCTGCCGGCCGGAACTCTTTTATGGCCGCATGCTCTCAGCAGCCATGCCGCAGCTGGGCGGGTCTTTCAAAACATGTATTCCGGCCCCATGTACTTGGACACGACGTATGGGACACGATGTGCTTGGGCGCGCCGGCGTATTGTTGAACCATCGTAGTCGGGCCGGATCAGGTCCTTGCCGATTACCGGCCCGGAGCGGAATGGTCCGCGCAGCAGCCCTGGACGGATTGCAGACAGTGTGTTTTTTTTGCCTGGCGTACAATGGCGGTGTCCGGTCGTCAGGCCCGACAGTTTTGAACCCTTTACGAGAATGATTTGAATGGACAAGAATTTGAAACCTGCTGAAATGCCCGACGTGGCCGCCGATGCCAAAGTACAGGTCGCCGGACGACTTGACTGGGTTGGCATGAACAGCATTGAGCTGCCCGTGTTTCTTGATGGCGGCGACGGCGAGCGCATGCAGACCAGCGCGCGGGTGGGCGCCTTTGTCAATCTGGGGCGGCCGGACAAGCGCGGCATCCACATGTCCAGACTGTATTTGCATCTGCACGAGGCGCTGGCCGATCACACGCTGACGCCGGCGCTGCTGAGGCATCTTTTGCGTGATTTTCTGGTTTCACACGAAGGGCTGAGCACGCGGGCGCTGGTGCGCCTGGACTTTGACTACATGCTGAGCCGCAAGTCGCTGATCAGCGACAATTACGGCTGGCGGCGTTATCCCATCAGCCTGATTGCCAGCATGGACCAGGATGAGTTTACCGTTGAAATGGCGCTGCAGATCACCTATTCCAGCACCTGCCCCTGTTCCGGTGCGCTGGCCCGCCAGCTGCTCCAGGAAGAATTTGGTCGCGATTTTGGCCGCAACGGCGAAGTGGATGTGGAAAGCGTGATCGACTGGCTGGGCAGCGAGAAGGGCAGCACGGCCACGCCGCACAGCCAGCGCAGCGCCGCCGATGTGCGTTTGCAGCTGGCACCAAGTTTTGAGGCCTTCCCCTTTGTGGAAATGATCGATGCGCTTGAAGACGCGCTCAAGACGCCGGTTCAGGCAGCGGTCAAGCGCGAGGACGAACAGGCTTTTGCGCGCCTCAACGGCCAGAACATGATGTTTTGCGAAGACGCCGCCCGCCGGGTGCAAAATGAGCTTGAAAGCCAGAAGCGGGTGACCGACTACTGGGTGCGCTGTCGTCATTTTGAAAGTCTGCATGCCCACAATGCCGTTGCCATTGTGACCAAGGGGGTTGAAAACGGCTACATGCCCATAGACGGTCAGCCTTCGGGCTGGCGCGACAACTGATTGGGGAATTTGGGCCGCTCCTCACCGGCCGCCAGCGCGCGGCCGGCTGACAATGACGGGCACCGTCAACGGCCGTCTTTTGAGGTCAACCCGATTTGAAACTCGGGCAGCGACAGCCCGATGCTGTTCGAGCCGGGCTCGGCCCAGGCTTCGGCGATTTGCTCGCCGCTGTCAGTGTCTGTAATGGTCAGGCGCAGCAGATCCGTATCGCTGTTGTTGTCCAGGCGGTAGTAGGCCAGCCGGGCCGTTTTTCCCAGCGCCATTCCGGCGGCGTCCCTGAGCTGCACCCCCGCATGGCCGGGCACAAGCGTGAATTCACGCGCCACGCGCCAGCTGCTGCCGTCGCGCTCGCCGGCCCAGCCGGAATAGTGAAGCGCAGGCAAAAAGGTGATGACCTGGTCCGGCGTTTGGGCTTGCCCGGTTTGGGCGTTGATCAGCCGGTCGCCAATGTCGATCCGGTCGCCGTCAAATGAAATCTCCTTCAGCAGCCCGACTTGTTCAGCGCCCTGGCCAAACAGGCATTCCTCGGGGCTGGTTTCGCCCACCAGGCTTTGCGAGGTGGCGTGAAATTTCATTCGGCAGCTGCGGCGCGGGCGGTTTTCGGCGTCAAGCAGAGCCAGGCTGCCGTCAAGGCGGTCGGCAATTTCCGCCGGCATCAGGCTGAGGACAAAACGCCGGCGATGTTCGTCACCGGGGCTGTACTGGGTAATCAAAAGCTCCAGAGTGGTGCTGCCGGCGCCTGTCTGGTGCTGTATGGACAGCAGCTGGCCCGGCGAACCGTGACTGCCGGCGCTGGTGTAGTCGCCCGGCATGCGGCCCGCAATCTGTTCAAGCAGCTGCAGGTTGTCGCTGGCCGGCGAGGGGTCTTTTCGAGCGCCCATGTCTGCACAGCCGCCCAGAATGAAAACAAGCGGCAGGGCTGCGGTCAGCAGCCGCAGGGCGCGCCTGAATGCCGGGCCGTGCTGCGGCCGCACCAGGGCAGGGGAGACAGGCATTGAGCCTGCGTCAGCGCGGCTGTTCGGCATAGGGGTTCTCGTTCCAGTCAACGAGCAGGGCCGGGTCAATGCGAATACTGCCCAGGTTGACTCGCCAGTCCAGATGCGGCCCGGTGGCCCGGCCGGTGGCGCCAACCCGCGCAATCGTCTGGCCGCGTTCCACCACGTCACCCACTTCCACATCCAGGGCGCTCAGGTGCAAAAAGGCCGAGACCAGGCCATGACCGTGATCGATGAACAGGGTGCCGCCCGAAAAATACATGTCGCTGTGAGCCAGGGTGACAATGCCGGGCGCCGGCGCCTTTACTTTCGTGCCGGTGGGCGCGGCAATGTCCAGCCCCCAGTGCGGGTTGCGCGGTTCGCCATTGAGAATGCGCTGGCTGCCGTAAACGCCGGTAATCCGGCCGGTCAGCGGCCAGCTGAAGCCTGCGGCCCAGTCGGTGCGCGCATCGCGTCTTTTTCTGGCCTGGCGGGTCAGCTCGTTGTCATTGCGAATGCGCTCCAGAACATGCTCGGGCGGGGTCACCCTGTCCTGGGGCAGGCCATCGATTCTTTGGATGTCAAACTGGCGCTTTTCCGGCACTACATCATGTTCCGCCTGCTGCCCGCCGGGCAGGGTAACGGCCACCTTTACCGGATCGGTTCGGTCGCGGGCGATGGCAATCAAAAAGCGCCCGTCGTCGGTCAGCTGAACGGCCTTGCCATCAACCGTGGCAGAACTTGCACCCGGCGCGTGGGCAATCAGCAGCCCGCCCTGGGTGGCGGTGCCGTCAAAAGTGATGTGCGGCGTGTCTGCTCCAGCTGTGGCAGCCAGCAGCAGGGCAGCGGCAAACACGGCAAGAGTCAACGGGCGTTCAGGCACTGCTGCGGCCTCCATGAATGGTCAATGTCTGGCCCGGCTGCAGAACAGCACCGTTTGCCAGCCCGTTCCAGCGCATCAGCTCCTTGACCGAAACGTTGTGGCGCCGGGCAATGACCCACAGGGAGTCACCATTTTTTACGGTGTAGCGCCGGGTTTTGATTGCGGCCGGATGGGTCATGTTGATGACAATGCGATCGCCGGGACGGATCATCGTTCCGCTGATGCCGTTCCAGCGCTTGAGTTCATCGACTGTCACGCTGTAATTGCGTGCAATTTGCCACAGGCTTTCGCCTGGCTGGACCTGGTGCTGATAGCGCTCGGTTGGCAAAAGCCGCTGGTGCAGTGTTTCCAGCTCGGCATAGCGCTGCGCGTATTCGGGGTTTTTGGGCGCGCTGGCAACGGTCGCCAGGCGCAGTGTTTGCCCGGCACGCAGAAAGTCGCTGTTGAGATTGTTTGCTGCGCGGAGCCTGTCAACCGTTGTGCCGTGCCTGGCCGCCAGATGAGACAGCGTATCCCCGGGCCTGACGCTGATCTGCTGCCACTGCTGCATGTCCACCGGATCAAGCGTCTTCAGGGCTGCGCGGGCCCTGTCGGCCTTCAAAACGGGCACCATGAGATGGTGCGGGCCTTCAGGTGAGGTCATGTGTCCGCTGAGCCCGGGATTGGCGGCAACCAGGTCGGCAATGCTGATGCCGGCGGCGGCTGAAAAGGCGACAATATCAACAGGATGATCCAGCTCCAGGCGCTCAACCCGCGGCCGGTTGTCCCAGACCGGCACCCTGAAACCATATTGTTCGGGCCGGGAAAACAGACAGCCCAGCCCGTGCAGTTTGGGCACATAGGCCAGGGTTTCACGCGGCAGGGGGAGCTGGTTCCAATCGGTGGGAAGACCTTTTTTGCGATTTTTCTCGATGGCTCTTCCAACTCTTCCCTGGCCGCCGTTGTAGGCTGCCAGCGCCAGGTTCCAGTCGCCGAACCTGTTTTCCAGATATTCAAGGTAGTCAAGCGCCGCCCGTGTTGAGGCCCAGGGGTCGCGGCGCCCGTCGTAGTAGTCGTTGATGATCAGCCCGCGGTCGCGGGCCGTGGCGCTTACAAATTGCCAGGGGCCGGCCGCCCGGCCGCGCGAGTAGGCAAAGGAATCATAGGCCGACTCGACAATGGGCAGCAGCGCCAGCTCGCCGGGCAGCTGCCGTGTGTCCAGCTGATCGGCAATATCGTACAGCCACGGCCTGGCGCGGCCGAGAACGCGCTGCATGTATTCGTCGCGCTCTCCGTACCAGCGGGCCCACTGGTCGGCGCGTGAGCCCGTTTCGCACTGGGCAAACTCGAAGCGGTCCACAATTCGCGCCCACAGATGGGGCGGACGGGTTGCGGGCTTTTCCGCGGCTGCGCCGGCGTCAAGGTGGCGTATGGAGTCTTCCACTATGGCGAAGGGGTCGGGTCTGTCGGCAGCCGGCAGCGCGGGGGCCTGTGTGGCCGCAGCCGGTGAAGCGTCGGGCTTTTGCTCGGTCAGACTGCAGCCGGAAAGAATCAGCAGCAGGACGCCAGCAGCCAGTACGGCTGCAGGGCGCAGCGGCCGGTTGGGTGGTTTTGATTGTTCTGTTGGCGAATCTGTCGACATGGCTGCTTTCGTGTCGGTGGCAGTCGTTCATTATGGTGTTCTGGGCGGCAGGGTCAACTCCATTGGCCAAAGTTGCCGGTAAAAGGCCGCCATACAGGTACAATGCCGCCAATGAGTTCAAACAAACCGCATATCCGGCGTGCACAAATTCGCCGGGCTCTGGAAGAAGCTGGCCGACCCGTTACACGCCGCCAGCTTTCCCATGTTTTTGGCCTTGACAAGGCCCAGTCCGATCAGCGCCTCAGCCCCGTGCTCATGGAAATGGTTGCGGCAGGCGAGCTGGTCAGAAACCGGCGCGCGGCCTACGGCTTTCCGTCACAGATGGATTTGGTGCCCGGTCGCATCAGCGCTCACCCCGACGGTTATGGCTTTGTGGTGGTCGAGGGCGACGACGAGGATCTTTACCTGTCGCCGCGACAAATGCGCCAGGTTTTCAACGGCGATCGGGTTTTGGCGGCGGTAACAGCGGTTGACAGGCGCGGGCGCCGCGAAGGGGCGGTGGTGGAAGTCATCGAGCGCGCCCACCAGCAGGTTGTGGGGCGCCTGCTGGTCGATGCGGGCGTGGCGGTGGTTGTTCCCGACGATCCGCGCCTGACGCAGGACATCATTCTGCCGGCCGGCGATGAAAAACAGGCCAGCCCGGGGCAGATTGTGGTGGCAAGAATTGACAAGCCGCCAACTCTCAAGCGTTCTGCAGTGGGCAGAATCGTTGCTGTGCTGGGTGACGCCGACGAGCCCGGCATGGCCACCGAGATTGCCATACATTCCCACCAGCTGCCGGTTGATTTTTCTGAAGAGGCGCTGCACGAAGCGGAGGCATTCGGGCGCCGGATCGATGAGAAAGCCGCCCACGGACGCGTTGATCTGCGCGATGTACCGCTGCTGACCATTGACGGTGCCGATGCGCGGGATTTTGATGACGCGGTTTTTGCCGAACCGCTGGGCGACGGTTTTCGCGTGCTTGTGGCCATTGCCGATGTGGCCGAATACGTAAAGCCGGGCAGCGCGCTGGACAAGGAAGCGGCTGAACGCGGAAACTCGGTTTATTTCCCCGATCGCGTCATTCCCATGCTGCCCGTGGCCCTGTCCAACGGGCTGTGCTCGCTCAACCCCGATGTCGATCGCCTGTGCATGGTGTGCGAGATGCGCATCAACAGCCGCGGCCGGGTAACCTCCAGCCGCTTTTACGAAGGGGTGATGCGGTCCAGGGCGCGGCTGACCTACAGCCAGGTGCGCCGCATCATGGATATCGGCGACCCCGAACTGGTTGAACGCTACGGTCACGTGCTGTCCTCGCTGCAGGCCCTTTATGACGCCTACCGCCTGCGTCTGCGGCTGCGCGAACGGCGCGGCGCGCTTGATTTCGACTCGCAGCAGGCCGAGTTCAGGTTTGATGAAAAAGGGCAGGTGGTTGATATTGGCCTGCAGCGCAGGGGCGATGAGCACCGGCTGATTGAAGAGCTGATGATTGCCGCCAACGTCGAGGCAGCCAGGTTTGTTGGCAGGCAAAAGCTGCCCATGCTGTTTCGTGTACACGAGCCGCCGCCGGCCGACAAGCTTGAGGCACTTGAAGAGTTTTTGCGCGGCAGCGGCCTGAAAGTGCGCTGGCGTGAGCACCCCGAGCCCGGGCAGTTCGCTGCCATTCAGCGCGATGCCGTTGGGCGCCCGGACGAGGCCCTGGTTAACGCCCAGCTGTTGCGCAGCCTGAGCCTGGCGGTGTATCAGCCCGACAACAAGGGCCATTTTGGGCTGGCGCTGGAAAACTATGCGCATTTCACTTCGCCCATTCGGCGCTACCCCGATCTTCTTCTGCATCGCGCCATCAAGCACGCCTGCCGCGGGCAAAGCCCCGGCCGGTTTGACTACGGCGGTGCAGACATGGACGAGCTGGGGCGTCACTGTTCATGGACTGAAAGACGCGCCGAGGAGGCGGGGCGCGATGTCGAGGAGCATCTCAAATGCCAGTTCATGCAGCGCCATATTGGCGAGGAGTTTGATGGCCTGGTGACTGGCGTGGCCAGCTTTGGCCTGTTCGTCGAGCTTGATGGCCTGGCGGTCAGCGGGCTGGTTCACGTAACCGAACTGCCCAACGACTATTACAGCTTTGATCCGCGCGCGTCCAGCCTGACGGGCAAGCGTCGCGGGCAGCGCTACCGGCTGGCCGACAGCGTCAAGGTTCAGGTGATTGCAGTCAGCGTTGACGAGCGCAAGATTGATTTTCGCCTGGTCAATTCCAACGGCTCGGGAGACTGATCCATGCAGCGCGAGCTGGTGATGGGAATCAATGCGGTTGCCGGCCTGCTGCAGGTGGCGCCCGAGCGCATTGTAAGGGTTTGGATCAGGCCCGGTTCTGCGCGCCTGAAAGCGCTTGAAAAAGATTTGCGCGCCGCCGGCATGACGGTGGAGGTGGCAGACGACAGGGCGCTGGGCAGGCTCGCCGGCAGGGTTCGCCATCAGGGGGTGATTGCCGAATTTGTGCCGCGTCAGCCGGGCAACGAGCAAACGCTGCGCGACATGCTCGAGCGCCTTGATGACCGGGCGCTGTTTTTGGTCCTTGACGGTGTGCAGGATCCCAACAACCTGGGTGCCTGCTTGCGCACCGCCGCTGCTGCAGGCGTAAACGCCGTCATTATTCCCGACCGGCGTGCGGCCGGGCTGACGCCGGCCGCCAGGCGGGCAGCAGCCGGAGCTGCCGAAATGGTTGAGCTGATTGTCGTTGTGAATCTGGCCCGCTGCCTGCGTTTGCTGGCCGACAGCGGCGTGTGGCGCGTGGGGCTTGATGCCGGCACGGGGAACACTCTTTTTGGTGCCGGGCTCAGGGGGCCGCTGGCTGTGGTCCTGGGCAGCGAGGAGGACGGACTCAGGCGCTTGACCCGTGAACTGTGCGACGAGCTTTTGGAAATTCCCATGCCGGGCCCGGTTGAAAGCCTGAATGTTTCGGTGGCGGCCGGCATCGCCCTGTTTTCGGCCCTGCAGCAGCGCTCGGATATTTCCTGAAGCCTGATCCGGCTTTTCCGCAAAAACAAAAGGCCGGGTCGGGCCCGGCCTTTTGATCGCGCCTGCGAGGCGCGGCTTTCGTCCTTAAAACCGTTTTTACTGGTTTTCAAGCAGGGTGGAAAGCTTCTGCTGCAGCTCCGGGCTGCTCTGGATGGCCATGGCGATGCTGTTGAAGGTTTCAACATCCAGACCGGCATCTTCAACGGCGGTGGTCATTTCATCCTGCGCTTCCTGCTGCAGTTCGCGCGCCTCTTCAGGATCTTCGGTTTCCATCAGCTTGGCTGAATAGTCTTCCTGGATGGAGCCGATTTCAACCTGGGCATCGGCAAACTGCTCAAGCTGCTGATCGCTGACTTCAATAGTTTCTTCAGCCGGTGGTGCAAAGTCCTCGGCCGACTGCTGGGCCAGCGTTGTGCCTGCAAAAACCAGCGCAATGGCGGCGGCAAACAGATTGAGTCTGTTAAAGATCTTCATGTCAGTTTCCTCAGTTTTGTGAGTTTATGTGTTGCAGGTTCACTGATGCAAAAACCATGCCAGGCGGTTTTGAGCCGTTTTTTGGCCCGATTTGCTCTTTTCTGGCGGCTTTAAGCCGTTTAGTGTGTCACAATGGCGCATGTGACAATTTTGAAAGCATTCAAGAGCCTCAGATTCCAGCTGGTGGTTTTGCTGCTGCTGCCGCTGGCGCTGTTTGGCGCAACGGCCGTGTGGTTTACCTGGGAAGGCGTGGAATCCCTGGTCGAGAAGCGTCTGCAAAAGGAAATTGAGCTGGTGGCGCGCGCTCTGCGTGTACCGGTCGAACAGGCACTTCAGCGCGGCCAGGTCGACAGCATTCGCCGCACCCTGGACGCAGTGTTCGAGATCGGCAGGGTTTACGGCGCCTATGTGTACGATTCCGACGGCGAGCGCATTGCCGCCGCCGGGGAAGCCCGACCGGGTCTGCCGGAGCAGATGGCCGCCCTGGAGCTTGTTGAAACCGGTGAGGAAACCGGACGTTACGCCGATCTTTCGGGCGAGGCCGTGTTTTCCTATTTTGTACCGCTGACGGATGCCACCGGCAGAATTGTTGGCCTGCTGCAGGTGGTGCGGCTGGAAAGCGAAATTGCGCTGCGGCTCAAAAAAATACGCACGCGCGGGCTGCTTGCCTGGGGCGGGGTGCTGGCCATTATGCTGCTCATCACTTTTTTTGGGCATCGTCTGGCGGTGGGGCGACATGTTGGCAATCTGCTTGGCTCCATGGCTCTTATTGAATCGGGCCAGCGCAACCACAGGGCCGACCTGGGTGGCCCAACCGAAATTGCGTCGGTGGCCGCCGGCCTGAACCGCATGCTGGATGGCCTGGACCGAATGTCGGATGAGCTTGACGTGCAGCGCCGGGAGCGCAGACGCATGGAACGTCGCATGCTCGAGCAGCAAAACCTGGCCCGGCTTGGCCAGTTCTCGTCGGGGGTGGCGCATGAGCTTGGCGCGCCGCTGACCATTATCGATGGCGATACGCGCAGGCTTCAGCTCGAACCCGAACTGGGCGAAGATGCCCGGCGCCGGCTGCTGCGCATTCGTCGGCAGGTTGCCCGCACCCGCGAACTGGTGGCGCAGCTGATGGAGTTTTCGCGCAGCGACCACAGCGAGCCGCAAACCATAGATCTGAACCGCCTGCTGCAAAGGACGCTGGCTGCCGTGCAGCCCGAGTGTGAAAACAGAAAAATAGCCCTTGAATACAGCCCGCCTGCGGCAAGGCTGGAAGCAAGCGGCTGGGAACTGCGGCTGGAGCATGCCGTGCTTAACTTGATACGCAATGCGGTTGAAGCAGCGCAGTCGCGGGTGAAGGTTACGCTTGAAGCCTGCGCCGGCGAGCGGCGGATTCTTGTTGCGGTGGAAGACGATGGCCCGGGCGTGCCGCCATCGCAGCGCGAAAAGATTTTTGAGCCCTTTCATACGGCCGGCAAGGGGGCGGGCGGCACGGGGCTGGGCCTGGCCATTGTTCACGGCGTGGCAGAAGAGCACGGGGCCGGCATTGAAGTGAGCGAAAGTGAGCTGCTGGGCGGCAGCCGCATTGTCCTGTTGCTTGAAGAGACCATTGCATGAGCCAGCGTGCACGCATACTGCTTGTCGAGGATGACCGGGCCCTGACGGAGCTTCTTGTTGAAGAGCTTGAGACCGAGGGCTGGATTGTGGATGCCCAGACCAGCGCGGAGCAGGCGCTGGAGATCATCGACGATTTTGAGCCGGACCTGGTGATCAGCGATCTTCAGCTGCCGGGGATGGATGGCCTGGAACTGCTCGAGGAAGTACGCGGCCGGCATGTGCCGCCGGCGGTTCTGATGATCAGCGCCTGGGGCACGGTTGAGCGGGCCGTCAGATCGCTGAAGGCCGGCGCCGACAATTTCCTGACCAAGCCTCTGGATATGGATCATTTCCTGCTCAGCGTCGAGCGGGCCATCAAGCACCGCCAGCTGCAGGATGAGGTACAGAGATTTCGCAAGCTGCTGGGCGCAAACTCGTTCCACGGCATGCTTGGCTCAAGCCGGGTCATGCGGGTGCTGTTCGATCGCATTCGACAGGTGGCACGCGCCGACGGCCCCGTGCTGGTGGGCGGCGAGTCGGGCGCCGGCAAGGATCTGGTGGCGCGCGCCGTGCACGCCGAAAGCCCGCGCAGCGGAAAGCCCTTTCTGGCGGTCAACTGCGCTGCCATTCCTGCCGAATTGATGGAGTCGGAGTTTTTTGGCCACGCCGAAGGCGCCTTTACGGGCGCCGACAGGCCGCGTCGGGGGCTGTTCAGGGAAGCCGATGGGGGCACTCTTTTTCTTGATGAGATTGGCGAGATGCCGCTGGCGCTTCAGGCCCGCCTGTTGCGTGCGCTTCAGGACGGGTCTGTCCGTCCGGTTGGGGCCGAAAGGGAGCACCGCGTTGACGTGCGCCTGGTGGCCGCCACCAACAGGGATCTTCACGAGCAGGTCAGGGAAGGCCGGTTCCGCGAAGACCTCTATTACCGGCTCGAGGCCTTTCAGCTGGTGGTCCCGCCCCTGCGCGATCGTGGTGAGGACCTTGAAATGCTGACCATGCAGTTTGTGGGCCGCTTTGCCGCGGCCAGCAAAAGGCCGGCGGCCTCTCTCAGCAACGCCGCCCTGGCCGCCATTCGTGACTATGACTGGCCCGGCAACGTGCGTGAGCTGAGCAACGCGATGGAAAGGGCGGTCACTTTTTGTGAGGGCCGCGAGATCGATGTTGTGCACCTGCCGGAACGGCTTCAGAAAGCGCCGCCCGAGGCTGGAAACAACGGGTCGGGCGAGGACGTTTTGTCAACCCTGCTGAGCGCCGAAGACATTCTGCCAACGCTCACCGAGCTGCGCCGGCAGTATGTGCATCATGTGCTCGAAAGGGTGGATGGCAACAAGCGCCGGGCAGCCGCCTTGCTGGGCGTGGGGCGGCGCACCCTGTACCGCTGGCTGGAAGAAGAGCTGGATGAAGGGGCTGGCTGACCGGTCAGCTGTCTGTTTCCACCAGGGTGATTTCGACAGCCTGCGATGACAGGCCAACGTCTTCGCGCAGAACCCTGTGGTCCTGTTTTGACAGTTCTGTGTAGCGCCCGCTGCGCAGCCGGGGCGGCAGGAAAACCGGTCCGAAACGCACCCGCTTGAGGCGCGCCACCTGGGCGCCCACAGCTTCCCACAGGCGCCGCACTTCACGGTAGCGTCCTTCCATGAGCGCCACCGTATACCAGCTGTGGCTGGCGGTGACCTCGCCGGCGACAATGTCGGTAAAACGGGCCGGGCCGTCGCTGAGCCTAACACCCTTGAGCAGCCTGTCGATCTGCGACTGGTCAACGGCACCGCGAATGCGGCACAGGTATTCACGGTCAACGCGTCCGGACGGGTGCATCATGCGGTTGGCAAGCTCACCGTCCGTGGTCAGAACCAGGAGCCCGGCCGTATTGATATCAAGCCGCCCAACGGCCACCCAGCGGCCGTGTTCCAGCCTGGGCAGGTTGTCAAATACCGTCGGCCGTCCTTCCGGATCATGGCGCGTGGTGATTTGACCTTCCGGCTTGTGATAAACCAGCGTGCGGTGTTCTGGCCGCTGTGTTTCCGCGCGCCAGCTGCGGCCGTCCATGCTCACCCGGCTGCCGTGCCGCACGCTGTCCCCCAGCCTTGCAGGCCTGCCGTCAAGCATGACTTCACCGGCTTCAATGCGCTCTTCCAGGCTGCGGCGCGATCCCATTCCGGCCGCGGCCAGAACCTTTTGCAGGCGGGCTGTTTCAGCCTGTGGCGCTGCCTGTCTCCGATCCCGATCCTGCTGGCGCCGGCGGGTCTTTTTTCTCTGTCCCCGGGTTGGCGTGCCGGCTTTGCGAACGGCTTTCCTGCTGCCGGTCTTCGCTGCCGGCCGCCGGGACCGTTTCTTTTTCACGGACGTCTTTTTCGTCCGTTTCCTGCTCTGCTTCTTGCTGTGCTTTTTGCTGCGGGGCTTGTTCATTGGAAATATCCTTGTGGCCGGCGGTGTCAGCGTCGGGGTGCTGCAGCTCCAGCTCCGGCTCCAGATTGTCTATATCCTTGATTTCTGCGAGTGTCGGCAGCTCATCAAGCGACTTGAGATTGAAATAGTCCAGAAATTTTTTGGTGGTGCCAAGCAATTCGGGGCGGCCGGGGACGTCGCGGTGCCCAACAACGCGCACCCATTCACGCTCCTGCAGGGTGCGCAAAATGCTGGAGCTCAGCGCCACGCCGCGTATTTCCTCAACCTGGGCGCGGGTAACGGGCTGACGGTAGGCAATAATGGCCAGGGTTTCCAGCAGCGCACGCGAATAGCGCGGCGTTTTTTCGGCCCACAGTCTTGAAATGACCGGCGTCAGCGATGTCCTGATTTGAAGCCTGTAGCCGCTGCCAACCTCTCTGAGCTCCACCGCGCGCCCCTCAAGCTCGGCGTCCAGTGCCGCCAGCGCCTGGCGCAGCTTGCCGTGGCCGGGCTGCTCTTCGCTGTCAAACAGTCCGTTGAGCTGGTTAAGGCTCAGCGGCTCGGCCGTGGCCAGCAGCGCACCTTCAACAATGCGTTTCAAGTAGTCGATATTCATTTTTGTTTTCCGCGCCTAGCCGCTGGGCCGGCGCACATAAATTTTGTCAAACAGCTGTTGCTGCACAAGATCAATGAAGCCCTCCCGCAGCAGCTCAAGCAGGGCGAGCAGGGTCACCACGGCGCCGGCGCGGCCTTCCGAGAGGTCAAAACAGGCTTCAAATTCCACATAGCTTGTGCTTTTTGAGACCAGGTCGAGCACCCTTGACATGCGCTCACGCACAGAAAGGGGTTCGCTCTGTATCTGATGCCGTGCAAAAATTTCTGCGCGGGCCATGACTTCTTTCAGCGCCAGCAGCAGCTCGCGCAGGTCCACTTCGGGCGGAACCCTGACCTGGCCGGCATCCTCGACATGGGCCTGGGCCATGGCGATGTCGCGCTCGCTGCGCGGCAGCTCGTCCAGGTCCTGGGCGGCCTTCTTGAAGCGCTCGTATTCCTGCAGCCTGCGTATCAGCTCGGCGCGCGGATCCTCTTCGTCCTCATCATGTTCCGGCTGCGGACGCGGCAGCAGCATTCTTGATTTTATCTCGGCAAGTATGGCCGCCATCACCAGGTATTCTGCGGCCAGCTCAAGCCGCATTTCGGTCATGATTTCTATATAGCCGGTATACTGGCGCGTAATTTCCGCCACCGGAATATCGAGAATATCAATGTTCTGGCGGCGAATCAGGTACAGCAGCAGGTCCAGCGGGCCCTCAAAGGCCTCAAGAAACACTTCCAGCGCATCCGGCGGAATATACAGGTCATCGGGCAGCTTGAGAAGCGGTGAGCCCTGCACAATGGCAAAGGGCATTTCTTCCTGGCGGGCGCCGGTTTGCGGTTGGTTGCTCATGATGGGCAAGTGTAGCGCCTTGGGGGCGCAGGGTCGAAGCTGAATCTGAAACCGGACTCGCGTTGCCGGCTGCGCTGTCGCCTGTAGAATAAACGCCGGTTAACCGTAATTGAAGATCGGACATGCTTTACATGATTGTGGGCCGCGATGCCGAAAGCAGCCTGAATAAACGCCGTGATGCCCGTGACGGGCATCTGGCAAGAATACGCAGCCTGCTTGATGAGGGTCGCCTTGTGCTGGCCGGCCCCATGCCGGCAATAGACGCTGTCGACCCCGGGCCGGCGGGGCATTCAGGGTCGCTGATTGTGGCCGAGTTTGACAGCCTGGAAGATGCACAGGCGTGGGCAAACGCCGATCCGTATCTGCACTGCGGCGCCTGGCGCAGCATTGAGGTGCAGCCGTTTGTTCAGGTGCTGCCATGACCGGCCAGAGTCGTACAGCCATGATCAGGCAGCGGCTGGAAGACAGCCTGGACCCCCTGAGCCTGGAAATAGTTGACGAGTCCCATTTGCATGTCGGCCACCCGGGGGCCCGCGACGGTCGCGGGCATTTTCGCGTAAAAGTGGTCAGCAGCGTGTTTTCCGGCCTGTCACGGCTGGCCCGGCACCGGCTGGTGTATGCAGCCGTGGGCGAATTGATGCAAACTGACATTCACGCGCTGAATATTGAGGCGATTTCTGAAAATGAACAATAGGTTGTTGTTGACACTGCTGGTTTCCGCGCTTTTTCTTGCCTCCTGTGGCCAGGAAAAGCACGAGTTTGCCGCCGGTGAGGATCAGGTTGTGCTGGTCGAGGTTGATGGTGTTCCCATCACGCTGGGCATGCTGGAGCGCGCCATGGAAGGCCAGGGGGTTGAGGCCGACGACCATGAGCGCATGAGCGCCGTTTTTGATGAGCTGGTGGGCATTCAGGCGGTGGCCAACGCAGCGCGCCGGGAGGGAGTCGACAGGCAGGCCCGGGTGCAGGCTGCGCTGCGCCTGGCTGAAATCCGCACCCTGTACGCCAACTACATAAGCACGGCGCTTGCCGATGATGGCCTGACCGAGCAGGACGCGCGCGATATCTACGAGCAGCAGCGAAAGTTGTCGGGCGACAACCAGTATCGCATTGCCATTGTTGGCTACCCGTCGCAGGGCAGGGCGCTGCAGGCGCTTGATGCCATTGAGGAAGGACAGCTTGACTATGAGGAATTGCAGCAGAAAGCCGGCGAGGAAAATCTGCCTGTGGACGAACCGGGCTGGATAGATCAAAGCCAGGTGCCCGAGGACTTTGCATTGCAAATAAAAGACACGGCCGCCGGAGACGTGGTGCCCGTACCGCTTGGCGACGGTCGTGCCTGGTATGTTGTGCGCGTTCTGGAAACGCGCGCGCTGCAGCCGCCTCCGTTTGAGCAGGTCAGGGAGGGCATTATGCAGTCGCTCAGGCAGCAGCAGCGCCAGGCGCTGACAGAGACCCTTGTGGAAGAGGCAAACATCAAGCCCATGCTGCCGCTGGAAGACGCGCCCGTGGCGGGCAATGACGGCTGACATGCATTGTCCCGCGCCGGCGCATGCCGTCGGGTTGCCGGGTGGTACAATCGCCCGGCAGCGGGGTGCCGGCAGCCCCGCCGTATTTTCTTGTCCCTTTTGATGCTCACAGAACATTATTTGAAAGCGAATCGCTGATGCGCCTGACCGCAATGAAACTGTCCGGCTTCAAATCCTTTGTGGAGCCGACGACAATCAGTTTTCCCACCAATCTGATGGCGATTGTCGGGCCCAACGGCTGCGGCAAGTCCAACATCATCGATGCGGTGCGCTGGGTGATGGGCGAAAGCTCGGCGCGCCAGCTGCGCGGCGAATCAATGAGCGACGTGATCTTTTCCGGCTCGTCGTCGCGAAAGCCGGTGGCAACCGCAACGGTCGAGCTGATATTTGACAACAGCTCGGGCCGGGCCGGCGGTGAATATGCCAACTATGCGGAAATCTCGGTCAAGCGCCAGGTTACGCGTGACGGTCAGTCTGTTTACTGGCTCAACGGCACGCGCTGCCGGCGCAAGGACATTACCGACCTGTTTTTGGGCACCGGGCTTGGTCCGCGCAGCTACGCCATTATCGAACAGGGCATGATTTCCCAGATTGTCGAGGCGAGGCCGGAAGAACTGCGGGCCTTTCTTGAAGAGGCCGCCGGAATTTCACGCTACAAGGAGCGGCGGCGTGAAACCGAAAACCGCATTCGCCATACCCGCGACAACCTCGATCGGCTGGGTGACCTGCGTGAGGAAGTGGACAAGCAGCTGACGCGGCTCAAACGGCAGGCCAACGCCGCCGAGCGCTACAAAAAGCTGCAGGCCCGCTACCGCGAGGATGAGGCGCGTTTGCTGGCGCTGCGCTGGCGCGAGCTCAAGGCACAAGCCCGGGCCGATGAAAAAGCCCTGCGCGAAGTTGAAAACCAGCTGCAGGCCGCCCTGTCTGCCCAGCGCAAGGCCGAAAAGGAGCTGGAGGTTCTGCGCCAGAAGCAGCACGCGGCCCGCGAACAGGTGGGTGGTGTACAGGGCGAGCTCTACGAAGTCGCCAGCGCCATTGCCAGGGTTGAGCAGGCCATAGAGCATCAGCAGGAAATTCGCCGGCGCCAGCAAAAAGAGCACGGCGAGACCGAAACCCAGCTCAACGAGCTCAAGCAGCATCTGGTCCTTGACAGAACCCAGGTTGAACAGAGCACGGCGCTGCTGGCCAGCCATGAGCCGCAGCTGGAAAAAGTCCGCCAGGACGAGGCCCGGGCCCAGGCAGAACTTGAGCGGCTGGAAGCCGATCTGGAAGCCTGGCGTCAGCGCTGGCAGAAGCACCAGCAGGCTGCGAGCTCGGCGGCCGGGCGAGCCGAGCTGCTGCGCCAGAGAATCAGCCACCTGGACGATCGCATGAACCAGGCGGCTGCCCGGCTGGGCGCGCTTGACCGCCAAAGCGGTGAGGCTGCGCAGACGGAACTGTCAGGGGAAAAAGCCCGCCTGGCGCGCAAAACAACCGGTATGGAAGCCCAGCTTGAGAAAATTCGCGGCGGGGTTGATTCTGACCAGCAGCGCTTGAATGAGCTGCGCACGCAAATAGAAAAACTTCGCAACGAGCTGGAGTCAGGCCGCGCCCGCCGCCACCAGACCCAGGCCCGCATTGAGTCCCTGCAGCTGCTCAACCGGGCTGCAGGCAGTGAAGACAAGGTGGGCGACTGGCTGAAAAACCGGGGCCTGGATGCCCGCATGCGGGTGCTCAAGCAGATTCGGGTGGCAGAGCCCGAATGGAATATGGCCGTTGAAGCCGTGCTGGCCGACTGGCTGCAGGCCATACAGGTTGAAGATGTGGCCGCCTTGCTTGATGGTGATCTCCCGCCATCGGGGCTGCTGCTTTCCGACCGGCGCGAGGTTTCCGGGCAGGCAGGAACCCTGGCCGAAAAGGTTGAGCATGCCGGCGCGGTTGGCATTGTTTTGGCCAGGGTGCGCTGCGCGCCCAACCTTGAGGCCGCCAGGCAGGTTTTGCCGCAGCTGGGCGCAGCCGAATCCGTTATTACCCCCGACGGGCAGTGGCTGGGGCCAGGCTGGTTTCGCCAGCCTTCCGGTGTGGATGCCGAGCAGGGCGTGATTGAGCGCGAGCAGCAAATTCGCGCGCTGGGCGACACTTTGCTTGAGCAGGATCAGCGAGTTTCAGAACTCGAGAAACAGCTTGAGTCTTCCCGCCAGGAACGCAGGGATGTGGAGCAGCAGCTGGCAGCCAAGCGCGAACAGCTGGCGACAGATCAGCGCGAGCATGCACGCCTGGCGGGGCAGCTGAGCAGCCTCGATTCCCGCCTGGCCGCGCTTGAAAGGGCGCGCCAGTCGGCCGTTGAAGAAATTGAAAAGCTCAACAGCCGCCAGCGGGAGGACACCGAGGCGGTGGGCACGGCCCGCCGCGAGCTGGAAGAGGCGCTGGAGCACATGAAGCGCTCCGAGGCCGAACGCGAACCCCTGCAAAAGGAGCGCCAGCAGCTTGAAGCCGGGTATGGCGAAGCCAGAAAGCGTCTCGCAGAGGCCAGAAAGCAGCGCGAGGAACTGGCGCTGAAGGTGGGCTCGGCCAGGGCCGGGCTTGACTCGCTGCGACAGTCAATCAAGCGCATGGACAACCAGGTGGGCCTGCTGCAGGCCCGCTACATTGAGCTTAGCGAGGCGCTGGCGCGGGGCGATCAGCCCGTGGCCGAACAGCGCAAGCAGCGCGACCGGCTTCTTGACCAGCGTCTGGAAGTTGAAAAGCGCCTGGCCGAGGCGCGCACAAAGCTGGAAGCGCTTGAGTCGGAATGGCGCAAAAATGACGAGGCCCGCCGGCAGGCCAGCAGCAGCGCGGAAAAGATTCGCGCCGCCCAGTCCGAGCGCCAGCTGGCGCTGCGGGAAACACAGCTGAAGGCGCAAAACATTGCCGACAGGGTCGATGAACTTGGCGCCGGCCTTGAAGAACTGCTTGAACAGCTTCCTGAAGACGCCAAAACGGCAGCCTGGCAGCAGGCGCTCGAAGCGCTTGAAAGAAAGATTCGCCGGCTTGAGCCGGTCAACCTGGCCGCCATTGACGAATATGAGTCGGAATCGGAGCGCAAGGAATACCTTGATCGTCAGAACGACGACCTTGTCGAAGCGCTGGAAACGCTTGAAAAGGCCATTCACCGCATTGACCGGGACACCCGAACGCGCTTCCGTGAAACCTTTGAGCACGTCAACAAGAACCTGGAAACCCTTTTCCCCCGCCTGTTTGGTGGCGGGCATGCACACCTCGAAATGGTGGGTGATGACTGGCTGTCAGCCGGGGTGGCCATCATGGCGCGTCCGCCGGGCAAGCGGGTGGCGCGCATTCACTTGCTGTCGGGCGGCGAAAAGGCGCTGACGGCGGTTTCCTTTGTGTTCTCAATTTTCAATCTCAACCCCGCTCCGTTCTGTTTGCTGGACGAAGTGGATGCGCCGCTTGACGACGCCAACGTCAGTCGTTTTTCGGACATGGTGCGTGAAATGTCCGACCAGGTTCAGTTTCTGATCGTCACGCACAACAAGGTCACCATGGAAACAGCTCATCAGATGCTGGGTGTCACCATGCGCGAGCCCGGTGTTTCGCGCATGGTTTCGGTTGACCTTGACCGTGCGGTGGCTCTGGCTGAAAGTTAAGTACCGCAAAATCTTGTTCGAGGTCTTCGGTTACACTTTTAGACATTGCAGTTGCTGAGGTTGGAGTTCCGTGAACAGTCTGCGTCTGATCTTCATAGTGATCGGTTTGCTGGTGCTTGCCCTGATCGTTCTTTTTCATCGACCCGAAGGTGAGTCCAGGCGCAATCATGCGCGCTGGAGAGCAGGCCGGCGCGAGCCGGTTCTTGGCGATGAAGCGGACAGTTCCGATGATTCCGAAAGCCACCGGGCAGAAGAGCTTGCGCCTCCGCAGCCATCGCAGGCCGAAACACCAGAAGCATCTGAAGAGCCTGAAGCAGGATCGCCTGCGCGAATGAAAGGGGAGCGTCCGGCCCAATACGACTCTCCCGACAAGATCGTGTCGCTGTATATCCGGCGCCGCAACCAGCAGAAAATCAGCGGCTCCGAACTTTTGGATGCCGCCATCAAGGCCGGTCTCGATTTTGGGGAAATGAACATCTTTCACCGGCGGCAGGAAGGCGAAAAGCAGCCAATTTTTTCCATGGCCAACCTGACTGCGCCAGGACATTTTGATCCTTCCCAGTGGAATGTATTCAGCACGCCCGGCGTGACGCTGTTTCTTGTTTTGCCGGCTCCTGTAAGCGCCCTTGACGCCTGGGATGCCATGCTGGCAACCGGTGAGCGCATAGGCAGGCTGCTCAGCGCCGACGTTCTCGACGACGCGGAATGCCTGCTGACGCGCCAGCGCATTGCCCAGGTTCGCGAATCCATGCGTGAGTACGACCGCAAATCCGACCTGCTCAAACTGCAATGACCGACGCAGACAGCCGTTCCCGCATTGAGCAGCTGCGCAAGCAGCTCGAAGATCACAACCACCGCTACTACGTACTCGAGGATCCGAAGATTTCGGATGCGCAGTACGACAGGCTTCTGCGCGAGCTTGAGCGGCTGGAGTCCGAACACCCGGAATGGATAACCCCGGATTCGCCCAGCCAGCGCGTTGGAGCTCCGCCAGCCAGCGGTTTTGAAACCGTGGAACACCGCATGGCCATGCTGTCGCTGGCCAATGCCTTTGAAGACGATGAAGTGGCTGAGTTTGACCGGCGCGTGCGCGAAACGCTGGACGTCGACCAGGTGGTTTACAGCGTTGAGCCCAAGCTCGACGGTGTAGCCATCGCCCTGCGTTATGAAAACGGACGCCTGGTTCTGGCGGCGACCCGTGGCGATGGCACAAGCGGCGAGAATGTCACGCTCAACGCCCGAACCATCCGCTCCATACCGCTGACTCTGAGAGGCGACGGTGTTCCGGACGTGCTTGAAGTCAGAGGCGAGGTGTTCATGTCGCGCTCGGGGTTTGCGGCCCTGAACAGGCGGCTGGAAGACAGTGACGAAAAAACCTTCGTCAACCCCCGCAATGCCGCCTCGGGCAGTCTGAGGCAGCTTGATTCCAGCGTCACGGCAACGCGACCGCTGCGTTTCATGTGCTACCAGGCGGCCACCACCGAAGGATTGCCGGATCACCATTCCGAGATTCTGGCCCGGCTGCGCGCGATGGGTTTTCCTGTCAGCAGTGAAACCGGCCTTGCCCGGGGCCTGGACGAACTGCTTGCCTACCACAGGCGTGTTGCCGAAAAGCGCGATGAGCTGGACTACGACATTGATGGCGTGGTCTACAAGGTCAACGATCTGGATGCCCAAAGAGAGCTGGGGTTTGTGTCGCGCGCGCCGCGCTGGGCCATTGCCCACAAGTTTCCTGCCCAGGAAGAGGTTACCAGGGTGGAAAGCATCGAGGTGCAGGTGGGCCGCACCGGCACCCTGACACCGGTGGCCAGGCTGGAGCCGGTTTTTGTCGGCGGGGTTACCGTAACCAATGCCACCCTGCACAACCTGGATGAAATCCGGCGCAAGGACGTGCGCCCCGGTGACCATGTTGTGGTCAGGCGGGCCGGCGATGTCATACCGGAAATCATCCGTTCCCTTCCCGAACACCGCCAGGGCGAGCCTGAAATCTGGCACATGCCCGATCAGTGCCCCGAGTGCGGATCGGCGGTCGAACAGGCCGAGGGAGAGGCTGCAGTCCGCTGCACCGGCGGTCTTGTTTGCCCGGCGCAGCGGCGGCGCGCGCTGGAACACTTTGCCAGCCGCAGCGCCATGGATATAGACGGGTTGGGAGAAAAGCTGATTGCCCAGCTGGTCAGCCAGGGGCTGGTGGACAGCCCGGCCGATTTATACCGGCTCGACAAGGACACCCTGGTCGGCCTGGAGCGCATGGGCGAAAAGTCGGCTGCCAATCTGCTGGCAGCGCTGGAGGCCAGCAAGCGGCCGGCACTGGGCCGCTTTTTGTTTGCGCTGGGAATACGCGAGGTGGGCGAAGTGACGGCCCGGGCACTGGCCGAGCATTTCGGCGGCCTGGACGCGCTTGCCGAAGCTGCGGCAGAAGATCTGGAAGAAGTGCGCGATGTCGGATCGGTGGTGGCACAGCATATTCAGGCGTTCTTTGCCGAAAAACGCAATCGGGACGTGATCGACCAGCTGCTGCAGGCCGGTGTAAGCCCGCAGCTGCCTGACAGGGTGAAGGCGCAGGGCGCACTGCCGCTGGACGGCAAGACCTATGTGCTGACCGGCGCTCTGGCGGCCCTGACGCGCTCCGAGGCCAAGAGCAAGCTTGAATCGCTTGGCGCCCGCGTCACCGGCAGCGTGTCCAAAAACACCTCGGCCGTCATTGCCGGGGAAAAACCGGGTTCAAAGCTTGATCGCGCCCGGGCCCTTGGTATTGAAGTGCTGGAAGAAAAAGACCTTGTCGGGCTTCTTGAAGAGCACGGAGCCTGATTTGCCCAGGGTCAAGACCGGCCTGCTGCCGACGGGGCACAATACCTTTAAACAAAATTATTCGTGAAGCAGGAGAGTTTGGGATGAGCCACAGAATCAAGGAAATTCTGGTGCCGGTTGACGGCTCCGAAGGCGCCAGCCGCGCAACGCGGTTTGCTGTCGACATGGCGGCTTCGCTGGGCGCAACCGTGCGTCTTTTCTACGTGTTTCCATCGGCCTCGGTCGAGGTGATAGGCATGGCGGGCATGTCGCGTGCAGATATAGACACCACAGCGCAAACCGCAGCCCAGCGGGCCTTTGACAAGGCGCGGGCAGCGCTGGATGATGATCTGCCTGTCGATTTGCAGGAAGAAACCTCTATTGGCGACCCGGCCGATGAAATTGTTCGCTACACCGAAGACAGCCCCGACATCATGGTCATCATGGGTCGGCGCGGCCTGTCGCGCATGAAAAGCCTGGTGCTGGGCAGCGTCAGCGACAAGGTCAGCCGGCACACCAAAAGCCCAATCATGATTATCAGCTGATCAGGTTCTCAAGCCCTGGCTGACGAGGTTTGGGCTGCCGATACCCGGCAGCCGCCGCCAGCAGATGCTGTTTTGCTGCTGACTATATGCTGACCAATGAAAAAAGGCCTTGCGCGGAAAACCGCGCAAGGCCTTTGTTTGCCTGGCTCCCCGGGTCGGATTCGAACCAACGACCTAGTGATTAACAGTCACCCGCTCTAACCAGCTGAGCTACCGGGGAAGTTTCAAGCCGCATATTGTGGTCAATTGGACTGCTTTCGTCAAGTTCTATTTCAACAATACTCCCTCATACCGCGTAACCGCCAAGCTTGTGCTCCGTGCTTTCTTGCCAGGCACGTTCGCCCTTGTGCGGCTGCGCTGCACTTTGCTTGCCGTATCCGGCTTTTGGCGGGCGTGGCGGGGCTTTGCTACACAGGAGTGCGGTGCTGCCTGTCGAACATGAAAAAGCGCCGGGGAGGGCCCCGGCGCTTGTCCCTGTTGATTCCCTGGCCCGGGTGGTCAGGGAGCTGGTTGCTCGAAGCGATCCTGGAAGATTTCGTCTTCCGGCTCCTCTCCTTCAGCAAAGTGGGCCACTACAGTACAGTCTGCGGTGACCGGGTCGGTTACAAAGATGTTCCCGCTGCGCGTGCCGCCGCAGCTGCCGGTAATGTCATCAATGTAATATCCCGTATCGGCAGTCAGTATGAGTGTGGCGGTTTCGCCTACGTAGACCGTCTGGTTAACCGGAGAAACTCTTCCCTTGCCGGTACCCACACTGGCGCTGACTGTCCAGGTAACTTCAGACTCATCGATAAAGTTGGCAATGACGTCACAGTCTGCGGTAACCGGATCGGTGACAAACTCGTTGCCATCGAGTGTGCCGCCGCAGCTGCCGGTGACCTCATCGATCTCGTAGCCGGTATCCGGAATCAGCGTGAAGGTTGCCGTTTCGCCTTCATCCACTGTCTGGTCGGTGTCCGGTGAGATGCTGCCCTGGCCGCTGCCAACGCCCGGTGAGACCGTCCATGTTGGAACCGGCTCTTCAGCAAAGTGGGCAATGACGTCACAGTCTGCGGTAACCGGGTCGGTGACAAACTCGTTGCCATCGAGTGTGCCGCCGCAGCTGCCGGTAACCTCATCGATCTCGTAGCCGGTATCCGGCGTCAGCGTGAAGGTGATGGTGTCGCCTTCATCCACTGTCTGTTCGGTGTCCGGTGAGATGCTGCCCTGGCCGCTGCCGACGCTGGGCGACACCGTCCATTCCGGAACCGGTTCTTCGGCGAAGTGGGCAACCACATCGCAGTCGGCGGTGACCGGGTCGGTGGTGAAGGCGTTGCCGCTGAGCGTTCCGCCACAGCTGCCGGTGACGCCATCAATCTCGTAGCCGGTATCCGGCGTCAGCGTGAAGGTGATGGTGTCGCCTTCATCCACTGTCTGTTCGGTGTCCGGTGAGATGGCGCCCTGGCCGCTGCCAACGCTGGGCGACACCGTCCATTCCGGAACCGGCTCTTCAGCAAAGTGGGCGATGACATCACAGTTTGCTGTGATCGGGTCGGTTACGAAGGTGCCGCCGCTGAGCGTCCCGCCACAGCTGCCGGTAACGCCATCAATCTCGTAGCCGGTATCCGGCGTGAGGGTGAAGGTGACTGTGGCTCCTTCATCAACCGTCTGGCTGCCACTGGGCGAAATGCTGCCCTGACCGCTGCCCACGCCGGATGAAACCGTCCAGGTTGGAATCGGCTCTTCGGCGAAGTGGGCAACCACATCGCAGTCTGCAGTGACCGGGTCGGTGGTGAAGGCGTTGCCGCTGAGCGTTCCGCCGCAGCTGCCGGTGACGCCATCGATCAGATAGCCGTTGTCCGGCGTCAGCGTGAAGGTGATGGTGTTGCCTTCATCCACTGTCTGTTCGGTGTCCGGTGAGATGCTGCCCTGGCCGCTGCCGACGCTGGGCGACACCGTCCATTCCGGAACCGGTTCTTCGGCGAAGTGGGCAACCACATCGCAGTCGGCGGTGACCGGGTCGGTGGTGAAGGCGTTGCCGCTGAGCGTTCCGCCGCAGCTGCCGGTGACGCCATCAATCTCGTAGCCGGTATCCGGCGTCAGCGTGAAGGTGATGGTGTCGCCTTCATCCACTGTCTGTTCGGTGTCCGGTGAGATGGTGCCCTGGCCGCTGCCGACGCTGGGTGAGACTGTCCATGTGTCTGGTCCCGGGGTGGACTTGTGGCCGCGGATCTGGAAAGTCAGATCGTGGTTTTCAGAATCAACGCACTGGTTGGCCGGCCCCCAGCTGGTGCAGCCGGTTCCAAAG
>Ga0209487_1000588_pt1 | contig 32624 bp, 27 predicted proteins | sample Poulit2012_FD_187524 | JGI IMG/M metagenome (GOLD analysis project Ga0209487, IMG submission 187524) | Agricultural soil microbial communities from Georgia to study Nitrogen management - Poultry litter 2012 (SPAdes) (version 2) | ecosystem: Environmental > Terrestrial > Soil > Agricultural land...
TATTTTTGGTGGACAATTTAGTATTTATGGTTTTTGGGGAGTAGTCATCGCTCAAATCATTGGCTACTTTCCTATTGGTTATATGCTTATTGAAAGCACCATGAGAAATTCAAATGCGGATTTGGAATATGCTGCACAAGATCTTGGTTCCAATCAGTGGAAGACACTTGGAACAGTTACCCTTCCACTTGCCAAGTCTGGAATTATCAAAGCAGGACTCCTCGTTTTCGTGATGGCATTGGCAGACTTCTCCAATCCACTAATTATTGGTGGAGGAGAACGGTTCTTAGCATCAGAGGCTTACTTGCTTGTTGTCGGTCAACACAATCTAGAACTAGCAGCAGTACTTGGCGTGTTTCTGATTTTACCGAGCCTGGTCATCTTTATTTTCCAAACGTATTTCTTAAAAGACAGTAATGTCGGAACAATCAGTGGGGAATCAGGCTCTACGAATATCCCACTTTCAAAGTCAGTTAAAGCTTTTGTTGGTACAATTAGCACAATATTTATAGCATTCATTCTTCTCATGTTTGTGATGGTGGTGCTAGGTGCTTTTGTAAAAATAATCGGTATCAATAATACATTTACATTGGAACATTTTAATAACGAAACTGGCTGGGATTCCCTCTATATGAGTCTATTCGTCTCATTCGTCAGTGCAATACTTGCGGCAGCCATTGGGATTTTGCAAGGCTTCTTATTTGCGAGAAAACCAATACCGGGTAAGAAACTGTTGGAATTTCTAACACTATTCGGGCTTGCGGTTCCAGGTACTGTCATGGGGATTGGTTATGTGCTTATTTTCAATGGACCACCATTTTTCCTAACTGGAACTGTGATGATTCTTGTCTTGAATATGACATTCCGTAAAATTGGAGTCGGACTAGAAGCAGCTATTAGTAAGATGGATCAAATCGACATTTCCATGGAAGAAGCATCAAATGATCTTGGTGCGGGACCCTATAAAACTTTCTGGAAAGTAATTGTGCCATTAATGGTTCCTCCATTTGCAGCAGGATTTATTTATGCCTTTATGACAGCGATGGTTTCCATTAGTTCTGTAGTCTTCCTTATCTCACCGGATACGAACCTTGCAGCTATTTACATTTTGAATTTGGCAGAGCAAGCTAAAATTGGTTTAGCGTCTGCGATGTCGTTCATTATGATTGTGATTGTATTGGCTTGTCTCGGATTATTAAAATTTGTAGAAAGAAAAACGGGAGTTCGTATATGATTTTTAACAACGGGAGGTTTCTACATGTCAGATAACAATTTTCTTGAATTGAAGAATGTATATAAATATTTCGGAGATGTCAAAGCAGTGGATGACATTTCTATCTCAATCAACAGAGGAGAGCTAATTTCCTTTATTGGACCGAGTGGTTGCGGTAAAACCACATTACTACGAACCATTGGAGGTTTTAATAAACAAGATGCAGGCGAAATTATATTAGATGGAGAAACGATTGATGCCTTACCGCCCGAAAAGCGCTCTACAGGAATGGTTTTCCAAAATTATGCCCTATTTCCGCATATGACGGTCTATGACAATGTTGCCTACGGTTTAAAACAGGCTAAAGTACCGAAAAGCGAGCAGCATGATCGAATTATTACCGCACTTTCCCAGGTAGAGCTTGAAGACCACGGCAAACGTAAACCAAGTGAGTTAAGTGGCGGACAACAGCAACGCGTTGCCATTGCACGCTGTTTGGTGTTGGAACCAAAAGTATTATTATTGGATGAACCTTTATCCAATTTGGACGCTAATTTACGTATGTCTCTCAGAGAAGAAATCCGTAAAATTAAAGAAAAACTCGACCTTACTGTCATTTTTGTTACCCATGACCAGGAGGAAGCATTAAGTATTTCAGATCGTATTGCAGTACTTAATGGTGGTGTGATACAGCAACTAGATAAAGCGGACAAAATCTATAATTATCCAAGCAATAAATTCGTGTCTACTTTTGTTGGACAGGCGAACTTTTTCACTGGTCGTCTCCAAGAGAATAAAAGAGGATTGTATTTTGATACCGGGTCCATTACTTTTCCTGTAGATGACTTACAGACAGCTGAGGATGAATTATTAAAGATCAATCAGGAAGCTACCGTATTGGTCCGTCCCGAACGTGTGATGATCAATCCTATGAGTCTATTGAAGGGCCAAGTAGTGAACACCATATATAACGGGAATTTCACACGGTACTTCGTGAAACTAGAAGACTATGAAATACAAGTGGATGCGTTTAACTCGGTCGATAATAAAAAATATGAAAAAGGCGATGACATCGGTATTGAGTTTCCAAAATCACCGCATGTGATTAAGGATTCTATTTCATCATGAATGCCGTGAAATTATGTGATTTGAACTTCATTTGTATATTTATTTCTAATAATTTAATAATCTAGGCTAACTATTTTAGAGACAATTAGCTGGGGTTTAGTCGACTGAAGGAAATTTAGACAGCTTTTATATTATTCATCAATGTATTGACATTTCAGCCAAGTATAAGGGTTTCATAATAAATATTGTTATTAATTGTGTTTGAAATATATTGTTCGAAAATATATAGGAGGAATTCACATTGACAGAGAATTATCATGAGAAAAATCTAAAAGCACCATTACATTCGAAAGACTTTAAGGAGGGTCGACGATCATTTTTAAAAAAGACAACACAAGTTGCGGGCGCTGCCGTTGCCGTTTCATTAACAGGAACTTTGAATGCGATACCTGTTTCGGCAAAAATTAAATCGTCAGTGATGAAACCGAAGGCCAATTTAGTGTTTCCTGTTATTAGTGATGTTCACATTATGAAAGATTCAGGTGGCACACTTAATAAATTTGAGGAAACGATGAAGCAGCTGAACAAACATGTTCCCAATCGGGACGCATTTGTCGTTGTAGGTGATCTGACTGAAGCGGGATATGAAGAAGAATATGACCGATTTATGAGTGTGTATAACCAGGGGGACAAGTCTGGTGTAGTATCCATGTTTGCTATTGGGAACCATGACTATTGGAATGGATTATCCGTAAAAAAAGCGCAACAACTCTTTCTTAAGAAGACCGGCATGGAATCAATGTATTATCATAAAATCGTTAAAGGTTACCACTTCATCATCCTTGCAACAGAGGATGGTTTAACAGAAGGTACATTTACTAAAGAACAAATTAAGTGGCTAGACGAACAGTTACAAGTAGCTCAGGAAGACGATCCTGAAAAACCTATTTTTGTTTTTCATCATCAACCGATCAAAGGGACAATATATGGAAGTGAATGGGGCTTTAATTTAAATAGGGACCTGTTTTACGACACACTAAGTAAATATCCACGTGTTATATCATTTTCAGGTCATACTCATTATCCTTTAGATGACCCGAGAATTATTCATCAAAAAGACTTTACAGCAATTGGAACTTCTACAGGTAAGGATCTATGGCTTGAGAATGGAAGAATCCAAGGAAATTATCCTGAAGGAGGGGACTTTTTAAATCAAGCTTTAATTGTTGAAGTGCTTGATGATAAAGTCATTATTCATCGTCGTGATATACATAATAACGATTGGACTGGAGAATCGTTTGAAATAGAGTTGCTACCTCCTGAAGCGGGCCATAATGGGTTTAAATATACGGAAGATCGAGATCAGATTCCTCCTTATTTTACAGATAACGCAATGACCACTATCGATAAGAAGAAGATAACGAATACGAGTTTAACTCTTATATTGACACAGGCAAAGGACAATTTACTTGTACATGATTATCGAATTGTAGCTAAAGCTGAAGGGGAAGAGGAGAAAGAGTATCTTGCTTTTTCTGAATTTTATAAAGACCCTGTTCCGAACCCTATAGGAATAACAGTGAATGGTTTAAAACCAAATACCGTTTATGAATTTGACGTGTACGCTTTAGATGCGTTTGGCAATGAAAGTAAAGACTCCTTATCAACCATGGGTAAAACATCCGATAAAGGACCTACAATTACATTATCGTCTGATACGTTATCAGGAATTCATGAAACAGTAGACGTTAAAGTTGAAAATATTCGCGAACCACTTGATGATTGGATCGGCCTCTATGAAGTAGATGTGGAGCCTGGACAGGCTAACCCATCTATTTGGTGGATGTATACACCTGAAGTGAACGATGGAACATTTACGTTCACATACGAGCCCAGCTCTAATATCTATCCAGACAGATATAAAGAAAATGCTACATATAAAATGATTTATTTCTATGGAAGTGGTTATGAGGCCGTAACATCACAAACATTTACGATTAATAAAATGACTGCTGAGGATCTCGAAAATTCAATTCATGATTTGGATGGAACAGGGGATATTGATAAAAAGGCCGTGCGTAAGTTGGAGATGCATGCGACCGCTCTCAAACAGTTTGAAAAAAGAGGAGCTGCTGATAAAATGAGCAAACACCTCGAAGGTATGCTAACATTGCTTGCTCATCAAAAGGATAGGGATTTGATGACAGATAAGGCTTATACCGTACTGAAAGACGTAACAGAAACATTGAAAAAGCAGTGGAAATAAGTGTTTCAAACATAACTTACATATCCAATTATGATATGAGAAGCTTGTGTGAGATGATGCAATAGACATGGTTTTCATGGTTTAAACATCGATACTTAACAATGTACCCATTGTTCGTTATGTCAGGATATGTGTCCCATGGGAAGCACCCCCCTCAGTCAGATGATATATCCTGCTAGAATAGTAATTCACCAAGGGAATCATTGACGTCTGTTTCGAGACAGTGTTTACAGTGATGGAACAGGCAGATAAAAAAGTGAAGTCTGTTTAAGTGGTTTCCCTTATGCGATGTAAAGATTTAAATAATAGAAAGGATGCGATCTGTATGCTATCTAACATTGGTATTCCTGGGCTAATTTTGATTTTGGTTTTAGCTCTCATTATATTCGGACCGGCCAAGCTACCGGAAATCGGTAAAGCTGCGGGTTCAACATTGAAGGAATTTAAAAAAGCAACGACTGATTTGGTATCGGATGATGTGAAAGAAGAGCAAGAAAAATTAAAATAAAATTTGAAGCAATACTTCTAAGCGGTTAGAGTAAAGGTATCCTTTATCCTAACCGCTTTAATTTGTGCAAACTTCTGCGATTCGTCCAGTTATTTTAGTTGAATTGTCAGTAACACAATAGTAATAGTAGTCATAATAATTATGATGTCCCTGTTTTCGACCGACATCTCCCTTCAGCTGCTATTATAGCTAATTCCCGTACTTTCTTTTCATCAGGTTATCCCTTCAATCATGAACTGAAGAATCCTTCCGTTCCAAACTCATCGTTGTTTCCTCAGCATTTTTTTGACCACTTTTAAATTCGACCGGATTGGTATTGTCGCGGGTTGACAATCAGTTTGGTAACGTCACCTCTGGCATAATAGCCGACATTGTCAACCATGGTTATGAGGGTATGGGGTCAGCCCCCCTGAACACAGTGTTACCGAATTATATTTCCCGTAGTGAGATCCGCCTCCATGTTTCCATCACTTCCGCTCTAAATAGCATGATTCGTCTTTCTTCATTTCACTTCCACCCGTTAAACCGATTTTATTATCATCTACCCAATCAACATAATAACTATCATGATGATTTTCATCCATAAAGGTAATTTCATCATCAGCCAACTTATATTCAAAATCTTTGTCATAAGCTTCAGAGTAAACAGTATCTTCGTCTTTAAACTCAAGACCATCTATAATATAGTACAAACAATTAGGCTCTCCTGTTGGCTCTCCATCCTCGTATCCCGCAGTACCAACCCAAGTGCCACCGATTAAATCTTCCTCAGCCACATCAGTACTGCATCCTATCAAAATTAGAATTAAAAAAAGATAGATCGGTAAATAATATTTCATCTCTCTCGCTCCAGGTAACATGATTCTTTCTCACGTGAACCGGTTCCTCTTAATCCAATTTCATTTTCATTGATTTTATCAATATAGTAGCTACGATAATCCTGTTCACCTGAAAAGTAAATGACTGTTTTATTCTCCCTTTTATCTAACCAAAATTCAAGATTCTCATCATAATCTTCAATGTATACTGTTCCCCCATCCTTGAATTTCAACCCTTCCGCAAAGGGCGTGCAATAGGGTTGGCCTTTTGGTTCACCATCTTTATATCCAGCGGTTCCAATCCAATAGCCCCCGATTAAGTCCTCTTGAGTGATTTCCGAATGACAACCTACCAATATTAATAACAATAAAGGAAATAAGTAAAACTTACTTTTATTCACAATTACACCTCTCCTAATAATAAAGCACTAAGTATGATTAAAGTTAATTATTCTCCATTTGCTATTTCTTCAATCGATTTCCCCTCTGTTTTTCCGCTGGTAATATAATTAACTACTATAGTTCCATGATCTAATTGTATATCTAATAGTTCCTCACCTACTTCATACCAATCATGGGAATGTATTGCATCATCCGGAATAGTAATATTAGGATTTGCCTCATGAATTTTTCTCCACCTCGTTATCTTTTCAAATGTTTCGTCTAGAGGATAGAGTTGAATATTTACCTCCCTACCTGGATTTTTTTCATTTATAGATATTTCTAAGTCTAACCTGCTGGCCGCATCCAACGCTTTTTCAATCTCTATTTTATTGCCTAAATCCTTTTTTTCTGAATATCCAGCAATGGTTTTTCCAGTCTCAACAATGTCACTAATATCTGCCTTTTTAGCTAATGAAGAGATAACTTTATCTAAAACTTTGGTCACTATGAAGTTTGCTTCATACCAGGCAAATTCTTGTTTCAATTTACTTAACTCACTGTGGGAAATATTAGAAGATGCATTCTCTCCTGTCGCATATGTCACCGATGAATAATGAACAGCAGGCCATTCATGGTAATCTTCATTATAAAATGCTAGTTCACGAAAATCATCTTTACTTATTAGACCTCCAGTATCATATTTAAACGACTTAACCGCGTATTCAAGATAATGACCGGCGATTCCATCATGATTTTCTTTATACTCCAATTGTCCGACCATAATAACTTCATCTCTATCTACGATACTCGAATGATAGTCTTTTAGCATCATTAAATACGCTTCCATTTTTGCTCGTGTAGATCCATCCACATCTGTTCCATTAGGCCTTTTTGTGCCTAGATAGAGATAAGCCTGAACCATTTCCATCTCATTTTCCAAGGCCTCTTGGGAGGTAACCACCCGGTCGTTAAGCCGTTCTTCCAACTTGCCCATATCGTTTCCATTGAAAAAGCCGGCGATTGCCTCCAGTTCTGACTTCATATCCGGTGTTAAATATTCTTTTTGAAAATAAATATAAAGAATGTCGCGTTCAAATGGGGATAATGTTTCACCATTGGACAGTTTTTCAAGCAGTGGCTCAATTGTTTCACTGTCATAAATGGCTTCCATGATTGATTGATAAGCATCAATCTCTTTTAAACTTTCAAAATTAAATTCCGTTACCGACATATCGCCATTTTTAAGTTTTGTTTCAATAGCTGTAACATAATTTATCATATGGTTAAGGTTCTCTAGATCTGACTCTAGTGCTTCAGATTGATATTCATCCATAGCTTGTAATGAATCAACAACATCTTGTGCCTTTTTCTTGCCACGTTGAACATGATGAACAACCTCTGATTCATCCAACTTTTGAACTGTAACAATATCCTGGATACCTTCTATGACGAGGTTTGCTTCATCCGTCAACTCAATCGTCTTTTTTTCAACGTTATCAAAAGCATTGTCTACATCATTTTCTAAGTAGTTCTGACTTACATAACCGCTATCGTTTGATTCAAACGACTCCACCGCATTCTGGATGTCGTTTAATGTATTTACATAATCAACAAGTGACTGATGCATAAATATTAGAATAGGTTGGTGGCACTCCTCAAAAAATGCTCGGAGCGCCTCGCCTCCTTCACCTTTTAAGTCATCATGTAAGGCAGTTAAATCCCCCATAGATTTGCGGATTGCCTCAATTTGATCTTGGACTGTATCGATTTGATTTACTGTATGATTTATACCTTCATACACCTTACTGACCTCTAATACTTTCATTAAGAACACCTCCAACTTCACTATGCGTCATTAACTATCAGATTTTCGACAAAAAGTAGCTCCATTCATGAAAATTGTTTTCTAATTTCATCCCCGACCCTACTATCAGCTGTCATATACTCGGAAACATACTCTTCAGCTGATTGCGCATTCTTCACAACCAAAGCTTCATAGGCATTGAGCAAATTATCGTATCCTGCTTTCAACTCATTAAATTTTTTTACGGTCTCTAAATTAGTATCTCCCTCAATTTCTATGGAGATTGACCTTTCCAATGATTGAATGGTAGAGCGTATCTGATCAATTGCCGATATAATGGGACCTTGTTGAACTTTAATTTCTCCGCTCATTATGGTGTTTGCACCTCTCTTTTTTCTTCTTTTAAATTAGCATGTTGCGTTTCTAATGAAGAAATACTGCTTTCAAGAGTAGCTATATCCTGTTTCAATTCATCAATTTTATCATTAATGGTTTCTTTCACTTCTTTTATCTGTCCGTAATATAAACCAACATAACTAACTAGTAACTCATCTGATTGTAATGTATCTAGATTATCAGCATTGTTTCCATGAAATGTTTTTGGTGAGAACTCTGGTTCTAAACATAATCCATGGTTATCAAAGAAACCAGATTTACAGTAGTCTAAGTCGGTTAATGCACCTTCCAAACGTTCTAACGCCTCCTTTTTTTCATCCAAGCGTAAATTTGCTGCATTCATATGTCGTTCAACTTCTAAAAGATGGGTATTAATACTTGATAAATTTGACATTTTATCACTCCCATTGCTTTCCTCTTTACCGTTCGGCTTATTTCTTGTCAATAGTGAAATAAGCATATCATTTCAATTATACTCCAGTTGCCGAATTAATTGCAGTGTACTTGGTACCATTTCACAAGTCATATATTTGTTTTCCTTTAGGTATTTAGAGCTACCATTGAAAAACTTGTCGATACACTTGATAAAAAGGAAATCATTAAAAATTGCGGTACCTCTGATAATTTTTTATTATAATAACGATTGTGACTTCAGATAACAATTTCAGCAATTAGTAAGGCACCGATCATACTTGGAACAAGGGTTTTAACCCCACCTATATTTGCCAAACCACTTACTCAACCGACATCTTGAGAGATGTCTACGCCGAAAGTTGAACCAGCTTGTATTAGTAGCGAACTAATAAATGAATTAAAAAACATATAAATTACAAATGATTCTAAAGCAGCTCTACTCATAGCCACTGTTGCCAAACCTTGGAAGAGTTAAATTGGAGGTAAGCACGAAAAAAGGAATCGTCTTTTGACGATTCCAAAATACTTTTGGCATAAGGTAACTGGGACATAGGGATAGGCAAAAATTAGTACCATCCTTTTTAAAATGGTACATCTCGTCGGATACAGAATTAACCTAATAACAAAACCATTTATTAATCTTCCATTGTTACTGCAACTTCTTTGAATGAAACAGAGTCATGATTTATTAACCCTTCAACAATTGCACGCCAATCGGAATTGATGCTTTCCCAGTCATTACCCCATTCCTCGTTAATAAATTGATAGGCCCTATAAGGCTTATTACTACTTGGTTCTTTATATCCTAATAAATCTTCCACGCATTCTTCTAATACAATGACCCTGGATTCATCACCTAAGGCATCTAAAATATGCTTGTTCATTTCAAATGCCTTAGGCTTCTCTTTATCCCTATCATGAATCACAAATGGATCTACACCTAGGGCTTTTAAATATTTCACCAAAGAAATAATCGTTGCTTTGCCTCGTGCTCTAATAACTTCCCAGTTATATGAAAACTCCTTATACATTTCTTCTGGCATTCTTGAAAGAGTTTCCCGTATTAATACTTCCTCCGTATCTCCTTCTACAATCAAGACTTTCTTGGTGAAAAAAATCTTTGATATTCCATCATCTATTTTTAGCAACATTTTAACGTAGGATTGATCATTATCTAATAAATTCTTAAATGCTTTACTAATATTAAATGGATTTGCAAACACTCTATCTACCCTATATTTCTCTCCATTATAGCCAATAAAATCTTCTTTCGTGTACAGTGAGTTTAATATTTGATGTGCATTTTTACTTAAATCAACCATATAAGGAGAGTGTGTTGTACAAATTATTTGGTTATTCGGATCCACGGATAATTCATAAATAGTATCCCGCATTTGTTGTGCAGCCTGTGGATGCAAGTAAATTTCTGGTTCTTCAAATGCTATTATCAGAGGTCTTACATAATTATCCGATTTTTTACTTCTTCTGTTCTCTCTCATACTTCTATATCTTAACATTGCAAAAATTGCTGATCTTATTACACCAGCACCTTGATATTCAATTTGTGTATTAATATTACTTCCAAGTTGAACATCGAATCTTGGTTTTATAGCCTCATTTGGATCAGATAAATTAGCTTTAGCTAAAAATGAAGTATCCGGAAAGACATCGCCAACCACACCGTTTAAATCATTGAGTAATTGGAAAAAGTCACTTTCTTCATCCTCTGGGTCTAGCTCTTTAGCTAATTCAGTCAAATAATGTTGAGCTTTTTCAAAGTTCTCTGATGCATCCCTTACGTCTTCAAAAAGACTCTTTAATGTTTTCATTAAAGCACCATTTTGCCCAGAGAGTTCATCTCTTTCTGTGCTGTCAGGGATTAAGAGATATTTTGGTAATTTCGAGGTTACATTTGCTGGTATGCCTCCTGGATTTTCAAACCAAATTGTTTCTTCTTCATTTATATCAAAAAGACTATCTACCCCTATATCCTCTAATGTATCTAACATCTTAGGTGTCATTTTTTGACTATTGGTTTTATCTTCAAAATGAGTTTTGATAATTTGCTCATCTAAACCTAAATCTAGAAAGTCTTTTATAGTATTAGCATTTTTGTATTTCTCATTGAGGGAACTTTTAAATTGCTTCATTTCTATAATATTGGTTTTATTAGGAATGTATGTTTTCCTATAAAAAATTCTAAAACCTGATTCATCTTCATGAAGCTTATCTGTATAATTAAAAAGACGTTGTTTATTAAAACCTCTATATCTTACGATATCCTCGGGCACATTTCGAAATTCAGCTGTTAATACAACTTTATCACACGCTTGTTGGTTTTCTTGTTCTTCATCAAGAATGCAGTAAAAGTCATCTTCCAACATCTTTCTTTTGTCATTAAGTAAATATTCTATTGCCTTTAATACTGAACTTTTTCCAGAGTTATTAGCACCAATTAAAAATGTTGCATCTGAAAACATCATTTCTGTATCAAAATGCCTTCTAAATCCCTCTATTTTTATTGAATGTAATCTCATTTGAATTCCCCCATCTTTTATAACTTTTTAAACCGGTTAACTATGAATTAATCAATAGAATGCTAAGCACTGAATTAATAGCGCCCTCCCTTCAAAATTATATAAAACAAAAAGCTCAGACATAAATTAGTAATCTATGCCTGAGCCTCGGAGACAGAAGTATATTTCTATGTATGCAAAAACTTATCTATCTCTAGAATATACTATTCAATACCCTTATTTCAATATATATCAGTAAAATGTCAAACTTTTTTAACATTTACCCATACATTATAAATTAGACCACTTTTCTTTACGTTTAACTCTATTGAATCAAATTTAATAAAACTTAATTCTATTTTTCACTATCATAGTCGCGACGGAATAGAAGAAAACCTGGAGAAATATTAGAAGTGGATTGGGCTGGAACTGCGTTATCAGTTATACACTCAGATACTGGAGAAAAGTGTACGTTTTTGCCGCTACACTGCCATATTCTCAATTATTTTATGTAGATGGCTCTTATCGAATAGAGTCTTCCAGCGTGGATCCGATTACATCAACATACGTTTGAATACCTTGGTGGAATTCCTCAAATTCTTGTTCCGGTTAATTTGAAAACTGGTATCACCAAACATACATCAAAGGAACTTATTTTAAATAAAGTATATGCGGAAATGGCAACAATCGTTATGCCTTATCATGTTTGTTCACCACATGATAAGGCATTAAATATAGATATGAAGTAAGTTAGAATCGTTAAATCTCCGACCATTTTAAAATAGACCTGGTTCACGCGGGTCGGCATTCTTGAAAGAAAAGAAATTTATCCTTTCTCCTCTTCCAAATTTACCATATAACTTATCTGAATGGCGAAAAGAAAAAGTCCGACTTGATTATCATATTACCATTATATAGTATGCTTTATTCTATCTCACATGAACTAACAGGAAAAGAGGTTGAGATCAAAGTAGACCTCCATACTATTAAATTCATAGAAATGCAAGAGATAGGAGTAATCCCTTAAAGTATTTACCAATAAGATAATAGTTTTCTATAATATTAACAACACAATTTCACGGTAAGATGGGCGGCGGCTCTCCCTTTAAGGGGGGCGCTGCATATGGTTTATGTAGAGTCAACTATAATTATCATGATTTCTTTTTCGAGTCTTATATGCAGTAATAGAGGTAAACGCCTGTCCCCCATAAATGCTTTTCGTCAGCTACTGCCTCCCATGGGGCAGCCATTGATGTAGCTAAAATCATTAAGCTATATATAATGGCAGCAAACAACAGTGCTAAGATTATTAGAGTAAAGCCCTTCTTTGCTGGAAAGTCGAATTCCTCTGCGGCTTGCGGAACAGCATCAAATCCGACAAATGCCCAAGGTGCGATGGCGACGATAGAGATTATCGCTGCAAAAGCCGTCGTGTTACTTGGGTAAAGTGGTTGTATATTCGACAAACCTGCGCCAGGTTGGAAGCCGACTGTTATAGTTAAAATAACAACACCTGCTACCATAACCATGGCAAATACAAATTGCATCTGACCTGTTAATCCTGTACCTTTGATATTTAAGTATCCGAAAATAGCTAAAGCCAAAGTAGCAATAATAATTTCCATGCCATATACGTCCCATCCAGCGATCGAGTACAAATAAAAGTTCTCGATGACGATAGGAAAGACATATTTAATCATAAGTGCAAAAGCGGATGCGTTAAGCGCAACAATGCAGATATACCCTAAGGTTAGAAACCAGCCGCTAATAAAAGCATGTGTCCGCCCTAAGCTGATATAGGCATAGGCGAATTCACCCGACTTCCCAACTCCTAAAACCGTCACTTTATAAAAACATTAGAAATGTACACTAAATCTATTGGAGGGTTGAAGTACGATAACTCCTTCATTCTGAAAAAAGTTACGGCTAAACCCCAAATTTTACAATAAGGCGAGCCAATCTACTACTAAAGTTATATAAATCTAATTCTTAGCAAGTGAGCACCTATTAACAAGATTTAATTCTGAGTAATTATCATCCCTCAACATCCAAAATTTTAACACATAATGTAGTGGGGGTCTGATCCATAACGTAGCGGGGGTCTGACCCCTGAACTTGAAAGTTATCTATTATCTTGCCTATTTTTTCGTTTCTCTAAGAAGTCACTCATTTCATCAGCCTTTTTCTCTGCCTTCTTATGTGATTGCTCTTCAAGATAACTTTCTAACTCATGTAATAAACGTTGCAATCTTTTTTCACGTAATTTATCTTCCTTAGATTGCTCAAGAAAACGATCTACATCGTTTTTTAGTATCAAATAAATTAGCAATCCAAATCTTAAGGCACTTAATAACATGTACATCAACAAAACTAAGCACATCGCTGAGTATAACCAACCGTAAGATATTAATAAGGGGGAAAGTAATGACACTAATAAATATGCAAAAGAAGCAATGAAAGCGTTTTTAATATATTTGATTAAAGAATTAAGATGGTGTTTTGTAAGTAGTGAAAACGATGATTTTCCTGATAATGTTGCTAATAGTGTGTAAACTGTAAAATAAATACCTATAAAAACAGCTGCTAAAGTGATTAGTGTACTATCACGATCAATAAATGCATTGGTTAAATCATTCACTAAAAAATTATCTACTCTTATAATAAATGGAGACTTATTTGTGTAACTAATAGATGCAAGTACTTTAAAGAGAAGGACGAGAGTCGAAAAACATAACATAAGAATTTTGATGAACCTTTCTTCCAGAAAAAGGAATACTTTATCTTGTTTTTCATATATTCGTTTGAGCATTCTTTAACCCTTCCTTTCCTCCTTATTATATATCGTTATAACAATAATTAAAAAGTTTAACTATCATCTTCTTCGATTTGGTACCTATCAATAATAGGAAGTTCCGCACCTTCAATTTGTTCTACATGCCTTCTATATGATTGGTTTGCAAGACGGTTGGACTCTTCATAATAGTACTGTGAAATGGCTATTCCTACAGATTCAAATGCTGTTGAATTATCATTCTCCATAATAACGCGCTTTAAAAGACCTTCATTTTTTAAATCTGCAGTTTCTACTTTTCTTGTTCTAAGACTTTTATAGCGAACTTTAACTGAAGCAAAAATATCGCTTTCTAAGTCTAGAGCGTTTAGCAAATTAATGAGCGTCGTAAATTCCATAGGATTAGAACGATGTCTACCTTGTCCTAAAGATATAGTAGCAATATTTGCACCTACTTCACGATATGCCTCTATTGATTGACTGAGCATCTGATAAGTTATTGATTCAGGCGTCTCTACTTCCTCAAATATATTTGTCTCACTACTTAGTAAATCTAATTTGATCTCAACGTTTCGAATATCAGCTGACTCCCTAATATCATGAATAGTTGTCGACGTCTCTATTGGTATTAATTCAAAGTCCCAATAATCATCTTCATTCTTTGGCAGAAAGGAGTTTAGGTAACGTTCTATATGCCTTGGCCTAGCACCAAAATGGTTATATTCTATAACAGCTAAATGATAAGTCGGGATAAATAAACAAGTAGAAAGTTCCAATATATCACCCGTTATTTCATCCATTTGGTCAGTTCCTCTATTTCCCAAATAAGGTTTCTTATCTCGATAATTAGCAAAACCCACAATTCTATCTAAACTGTTTTGATTAGGATTAAGATTCGGCATAAGCATTTCCAATAACGAATATGCTCCATAATTATTCTCTAGGTATCTAGTGGTCTCTTCCAATGAAATTATCCCGTCAAGAAAGTCTGCTACTGATACGTTAGTTTTATTACCGTTCCGAGTTAAAAAGCAATTAAAAAATTGAATAGTTGTACTCAAAAAATCACCTCTATAACATGTAGATGGGCTATCATTTAATTAAAATTTTTAAGTCGTATACATAAAAGTGTAAAAGAGATTAAGCTTATATATACTTGAGTTGGTTTTCTTGATTTATTTAAATCCATTTAATCTTTAATACTATTGACATATTGAGAAACAATCATTTCTTTTAAAATCCCTATAACTCTCTCCTGCTCTTCCACACTCATACTTGTCCCACTTGGCAAACATAATCCATACTCAAACAACTCATCAGATACGCTATATCCTTCTTCATGTGGATAATAGGCAACACCTTCAAATAGTGGCTGAAGATGCATTGGCTTCCAAACCGGGCGAGATTCTATATTTTCTTCTGAGAGTCTATCAATAATTTCATGTCGTGATACCCCAGTTTTTTTAGGGTCAATTGTTAGTGTTGTTAACCATCTATTAGCATGTGTATCTAAGAGTTCTGGCTGAAACTCAATTCCTTGAATATTACCAAAAGCATCATAGTAGCGTTCATAAACGGCTCTCTTTTGCTCCACGCGTTGATCCAAGACTTCTAATTGCGCTCGACCGATCCCGGCGACTATATTACTCATACGATAGTTGTAGCCGAGTTCACTATGTTCATAATGGATAGCTGGATCACGTGCTTGAGTTGCAAGAAATGTAGCTTGTTTTAAGGCTGCTTCATCATTTGAAATAAGTGCCCCCCCACCAGAGGTTGTAATAATCTTATTTCCATTGAATGAAAGAATGCCGTATTTTCCGAATGTACCGCTTTTTTGTCCTTTATATGTCGTTCCTAAGGATTCAGCTGCATCCTCGATGACTGGGACGCCATAGGAATTACAAATATCCAGAAGTTCATCCATTCTTGCACTTTGTCCGTAAAGATGGACAATAATTACTGCTTTAGGAAGTTCACCTTTTTCCTCCGCGCCACGAAATGCTCTTTTTAAAGCTTGTGGCGACATATTCCATGTCTCTTTCTCCGAATCTATTAATACTGGAGTTGCTCCTTGATAGAAAATAGGATTAGCGCTTGCAACAAATGTTAAGGAAGAACAAAACACTGTATCCTCAGATCCCACTTTTAATAGGCGGAGTGCCAAATGAATAGCTGCAGTTCCTGACGATACAACTGAAGCTCCATTTATATTGTTGTAGTCTGCTAATCCTTGTTCAAAAGCCTCAACATTATTTCCCAATGGTGCAATCCAATTTAAATCAAATGCTTCTTGTATATATTTTTGCTCATTTCCACTCATGTGAGGAGGTGAGAGGAATATCCGTTTAGCTTTATTTGTCATTTTCTTAACCCCTCTCCATAACTTAAATTTTTTTTGCAGGTACTCCTACAACAGTAACTCCATCTTCAACATTGTTCACAGCTACAGCACCTGCTCCGACTTCACTCCAATTACCAATTGTTTTTCCTGGGATAACAGTTGCACCTGTTCCAACATGCGAACCTTCTCCTATAACCACCGTTCCCGCCAGAGAAGCATTCGGCGATATATGCACAAAGTCGTCTAATCTATTATCATGCTCGATTACTGATCCACTGTTTATTATTGCATGCTTTCCAATAGACGTGTCTGCGTTTATAACAGATTGTGCCATCACAACAGTTCCACAGCCGATTGTTGCTGTAGGGCTAATTGTTGAGTCGGGGTGAATTAACGAAGTATACTTATCATCCGGGATTGGTAATTGTTCTACTAATTTTTGCCGAGCTTTATTATTTCCGATTGCAATGCTGAATGATATGTTTTCTTGTACAAACTCATCAATAAAATCTGTATGCCCATAAATTACTCCACCATCTATATATCTTTTTTTAAATTTCTGATCTAAAACAGCATGAAGTGTTAAGTGTCTGTTTGCTTTTATAATGTCTTGTATTACTTTGCTGTGTCCACCTGCTCCGATTAGGACTACGTTAGTCATTGCCAACTTTCCTTTCAACTGAGCCTTCAAATTTTTGAATAGTCGATTGTCCCTCTTGGTTGATTCCTTCTGACTTAAAGACTTTTAAAACAGTTAAAAATAAAATTTTTATATCCAACCAAAATGATTGATTATCTACATACCAAACATCATGTTCAAATTTTTCCTCCCAACTAATAGCATTACGTCCATTTACTTGAGCCCATCCAGTAATACCTGGTTTTACATCATGTCTTCTAGCCTGCTCTTTTGTGTATAATGGCAAGTATTCCGTTAGGAGTGGACGCGGTCCAACTAAACTTAAGTCTCCTTTTAGCACATTAAACAACTGGGGAAGTTCATCCAAACTCAATTTTCGAATAAGCTTCCCAGTTTTAGTTAAGCGAACTTCATCGGGTAATAGACTACCACTAGCATCTTTTTCATCAGTCATTGTTCTGAATTTATACACGTAAAAAGGTTTATCAAAAAGTCCGGGACGTTTTTGTTTGAAAATGACGGGCGAACCTAATTTCCATCTCACAACAAGTGCAGTTGCAAGAATAGGGATCGATAATATTATAATAGCTAAAAAAGCCATACTAAAATCGAAGAACTTTTTAATTTTAATCACCCCCCAAAATTTTACCTAATGACCTAATAAAAATAATATAGAACCTGTAATAAATTTAATTTTTGCTTTTTAGTTAAAGTTTTACTTTCAAAAACATTCGGGAATTCATTTTGCTTAAAAACAGATTCAATCTCATTCAAACCTTTAATGTATCTTTTAGTTGTTGCCTGCCACTTTTTACTTTTCATTACAACATTCCAATCAGCCCAAGAACCATGATTAGTTTTAACTAATCCAGATTTCCTGCCAGCTTGTTGGTATACCCACATAAGAAATTGAGGGATGGAGTTCACGTACCAAGGAAAATAGGACCACCTGCCATCACTATTAATCAACCATTTTGTCGACTTGAATAATGGCCTTGCAGTTTTATAAAATAACTTTCGATTGAGTTTCCAGTTTTGAGGTACTGAAGCACTTATCTTAATGACTTCATTTGCTAAAAATGGTTCATATGTTCGAAACAGTCTCCGGTTGCCATGTAAATTAGGTGAGTTACTATTCATAGAAATCGGCCAGAGTTCAACCCACTCTGCAACTGATTCTGGACGATATTGCGCAACATATTCGAAGTGTTGTTTTTTCCGTTTATCTAATTCATGTATTACTTCGGGTTTAAAGAAAGTATTTTTCACTTTACTAACCGATGAATCGCTTTTACTTTTTATTTGGGGTAAGAAAGGGAATACTCCCTGACCCAGTACTTTTTTTATCCTAGTTCCTTTTAAGAGTGCATCAGAAAATAATCCTCCAAAAACAGCAACATATTGATTTAGTTTACAACTTTTATGAAAACCCATCGTATGCACGTTTAAAAATTGGGATCCACTGCCTACTAAATCAGAACATGCTGGTAAAACATCTAAATAATGTGTTTTACTTCGTTTAGCTAAATTAAAGCTCGCTCCATAAGCCTCGGCAGTTTTATATGCAATTTTGCCCTCAATATTCATTTCTTCGAGAAATGCAAATGAATCCCTTTTAATTTTTTTAGGTAGCAATGAAGATAGTAACCTTGAGTCTTCTCCTCCGCTAATAAATTGTGCTATATGAGTCATATCCTTTGTTACAAATTTTATATATCTATCCAATGCTCCTCTTAACTCGCTTGCAGCCTGCTCGATACTCTCATACTGTACTTTTTCTTTTGGCGTCCAATAGGTTAAACTTTTCACTTCATCTTCTTCTACTCCAGTGTAATAGACAGAAGCAGGTTTTACTTGTTTAATTAATTCATAATCTGTAAACGGAAAAGTTATAGACCCATGAAGAATAAAATCTACTTTTGAAATTTCATCTATGTTATTTTGTTGGTTAGATGACTTTGCTAGTGCATCCACATGAGTAGATACCATCAGACTTGATGAATCTTTAAATAAATAGATTGGTATAAAGGACATCATGTCAGTTACAAAGGTTATTTGCCCGATTATTTTATCTACAATTAACATAGCGAAGGGACCACTTAAATCTCGTTCCCATACCATACCACCACTTAACCAACGTTCATATATTGCCTTAGAACCTGTATTTTTTTCATCCAAGTTTTTTGATGTTAAAAAATTATTACTGCGGAATGTAAGCACTGGACCACCTATTACAATACAAATATGCTTTGCTGTTTCGTATGGTTGAAATCCGTTATATAAATTATCACTTACAGATAGCGAGCCCCAGTTACCATGATATTCGTTAACTGAGGGACTATCTTTGTGATAAATTTGTTTGATATTCTTGTTCAAAATACCCTTATCAATCTTTTTATTACTAAATATAAAGTCACTCATTTTTTTCTTCCCTTATAATTCGAATTTTAAAATTTTACTCTCCGTCATATTTTCCGCTTATATTAATAGTGATTAGTATTAACCATATATTTAATAAAGCACCAGATACACTGAACAGTGCAATAGCTATTAAATCGCTAGAAAAAACATAGTAGCTAATTAATAAAACTCCAACCCGGATTACTACCATTAATGTGGTAAATTTTAAATGAAATGCCTGTGCAGCTAATACTGGCAGGGATCTTACACTCGGCCTGTTTAAAAATCCACAGTAAGACCATAGTGCAATCCATCTGGCATATTCTCCTGCCATATACCAGTCGGATCCAAAAATAAAGCTAAATAATATTGGGCCAAACAATATCACAAGTCCAAATGGTATTAAACCTACGATTGCAAGACTTAACGTTGCTTTTTTTATTAAATGTGTAATATTTTCTTTATTTAAAGCAGCTTCGTTAATCCTAGGGTAAAAAACATCTCCTACAGACTTACCTATAAGTTGAGAAGGAGCACCTAGAACCATTCTGCTTACTGAATAGAAGCCGGCCGAAGCAGGACCAAAAAAGCTGGCCAACATTATGGTTGGTAAACTTTGGGATATTGAATTCAATAATACCTCTGGAGCTCGGTATAATGGAAAATCTTTATGTCTCTTGGCTAATTTGCTAATCGACATTGAGCTATTTCGATTAGACTTCCATCTATTATCTCTTAAAACACCAAGTGACAACATAACAGCTTTTAATCCTTGTCCAAATGTATTGAGAATTATAAGTATAAAACCAAAAGGATAAAATAATCCAATACCAGCTAGACCTCCTTGTAAAAGCAAAGCATGTATGCTTGTAACCTTCGCTGTATATTTAAAATTCCTAATCCTTATTAACCATTGTTGCATTACTTGAAGAATTCCCGAAAACAAAATTATAAAAGGTAGTAAATATAAATAGGTAGATATATCTTCCAAGTCAAAAATTTTCACTATCGACTTTTCAAAAAACAAAAGGACCAATGTAGATAAAAATGCTACTACAATTGATATATAGATAGATAAAGTGGCCAATCCCTTTGCGTGATTATCACTCTTAGGAAGCACAATTGCAATTGGATAGGTCAATGCAGCAACAGGAGCTATTATTCCAACTATAGCCATAAAGACACCTAGATTTCCAAAAGCCTCTGGACCATATAAACGTGTTAATATCGGAGAGAATAACATTGTAATTATTTGTGCTGCTGCTGTACCAGTAATCATAATTAACACATTACGGATAAAGGAATTCCGAAAAAAACTTTTTATCTTTTTTTTATAATTCATTATATCTAGGCTCCCTGACACCTTTTCAACCATAGTTATTGATAAAATCTTTATAACAAAAGGTATTGATTATTTAATAGTAATATTTTTCTACTCAATGGTCTAAGAAGCTAAACTTTCTGAGTGGGTATAACAAAATAGGCAAATACGATAAAAAATAAAAGACCATGTGTAATAAACAAGGTTTCTATAAATGAAGTGTTAATTACATATAGAAAACTAAATACAATTCCGAAATACATTGGTGGAATATTTGATTTTCTTATCATATATATAATAAACACAAAAATGATTGAGCTGATAATTACACCATACAAACCAAAACTAAAAAAGCCTTCTGTAAATATTCCAACATTAGCAGATAATCCTTCTCGTCCCATGACATATCTTCCAATAAAGTGTGGGATGAAAACATCATATTCACTTACACCTAGTAACTTAGCTATCCTTGAATGATTAAAATAGGTGTAGTTTTCATTAAAATAATCATAGTAAACCTGAAATAATCTTGAAGGAGTAAAGAAAATCCTTCTAAGATAATCTGCTATTAAATATGACCCACCCACCATATTTTCTATTATGCCAATTGAAAAAGTGAGGAATAACGCATTTAAGTACCTTAGCTTTTTTTGAATATAATCCCCTTTCAAAAAAAATATAGCGGCTAAAAAACCAATTAAAATACTTTTCAATGCTCCATTTAACAAAAATATGAAAATAATACTGATTGTCGAAAACAAAGTTAATAATTTTGCTTTATTATTAATTGAATATACAAATAAAAAAGGGAGCAAGACCCTCGCGATAGGTGCAAAAACATATCCCATTAAGAAACTTGACTCAATATCGTCTAATTGTCGTGAATCATAAACATCAATAAATAGTAAGTTTTTCCAATTGATCATATTTATATTTTTAAAATAAGGTAGTATCAAAAAAGCTGTAATAATAATTAAAAAAACATAAGTATATGTGTCTTTTAAATTCAATTTACGTACTTTCAGACCTATTTTGTCGTTATCTATTTTATCAATAATAAATAATAAGAATACAGGTAATCCCATATATACAACTATTGAAAAGTTTGAGTCATTAAAAATATAAAAAATAGCTTGTCCAAAAAATAACATCGTTAAAGAGATTGTATAAATTAGGCTATAAAAACTATTCTTAAAAAAACTCCCTAACAATACAAAAAAAATAACTATTAATGAAACAAAAAAAGCTTTACTAAAAGAGTAGTATTCCACTTGAAACCCAAGATAGCCAAAGTTCTTTGCAATAATATACTTGTATATGACTATTAATAGCACATAAGTAATTAATAATAATAAGCTTTTTTTAACTTTCATCTAAATTAACCTTCCAATATAATTGATTAATTTTTTCACTAATAAGATCCCATTGAAACTTTTGTGCTTCATTAATACAATTTCTCGAGTATTCAGTGTAATTATTCATTATATGAATTACTGCGTTAGATATCAATATTTCATCTTTGGGAGATACTGCAAAGCCTACTCTACTATCATGAAAAAAACCATCAACACCTTGTTGTTCTGTATAAATTATGGGGAGACCTCTAGTCATAGCTTCAATATAAACAAGACCGAAGGTTTCTTTAATAGATGGCATAATAAATATATCGCTGCTATCCATAATAGCTGCTATTTTATTCTTGTCAGTTATATAACCATGAAATTTGATATCATTTTCAAGTTTTAATTTTAAGCATATATCTTTATTTTTTTGTTTCTGAGGTCCTTCTCCTACTATATTTAAGAATACATTATAACCTCTATTTTTAATATTTTCACATGTATAAAGTACCGTTTCTAAATTTTTATTTCCGTTTATTTCACCTATGAATAATAGTGTGATGTCTGTAGTCTCTCCATATTTTTTGTGCGTTAAGGCCTTTTCATGCCAGTAATCGTCTATTCCATTTGGGATTACATAGCATTTGGACTTGATTTTCTTTCTAATGTTAGGCGGTAAAAGTGAGAGCATTTCGGTTTTATAAGCATAAGAAATAAAAATTATGAATTCGGAGTTAATTAGCACCTGATACATAAATCTTCTTAAATCAATTCTATATTTATAAAAGTAGTTTATATCGGTATTTCGTACATTTAAGATATATTTTATACCATATTTTTCATGTAATAGATATGCTGTCCCCCCGTCGCTAAAAGCGGTGTGAGCATGAATAAGATCAGGTCTGTGAGATAGTAAGTTTCTCTCAATATCTTTTTTTTGCTTGTTAATTTTCCGCATAAAAAAAAGTCTGTCAAATTTATTAAGTATTTTACTATATTGAAACTTTATGTTTTTCAAGACGGATGGTAACTTGTTTTTGTTGAGATGCTCTTTAGTCCTGACTGGAATATAAACAACTTGATTAATATTTTTTTTTGCTAGACTTCCAATCATATTTTTATATAGTTTGTTCCCTATATAATAAGAACAGACGTGTAATACCTTCATAACTTTCATCCTTACGTAGTGTTATATATGTAAAACGATCCTAACCCCTTACAATCTATTAATCACTTTTAAAAGCTTTTTTTTAGCGATAACATCCGAATAGTGCTGCTCCGCCAGATTTCTAGAGTTTTTGGACATACTTTTTAATAATATAGGATTACCTTTTAATTTTAGGATTGTTTCTGCCATTGAATCCGGTGTTAGAGAGGATTTCCCGCTTTTCTCTTCTTCAATTAAATTTTTTTGCCATCCTTCATAATTAATTAATATTGGTAAGCCTGCCGCTAAAAAGTCAAAAAATTTGTTAGCGCTGTTATCTTCCAATATTTTATAACGATTATCCACACACATAATTCCTAAGTCAGATTGTTTAATATACCTAACAACTTCATGTTTAGGAAGAGCATCTTTAATTATAACATTAAAGATATCTTCATTATTAACTCTATTTTTTAAATGAGATTTCCTCTTTCCTTCTCCAATTAACAAAAAGGTTATATCATCTAGATCACTTAACTTTTTGGCGACATCCAAAATGAAATCTAAACCATTAACATGCCCCATTGTTCCTGGGTGGATACAAACAAACTTATCTTTCATAAAATCATCGTGTATTTCCATAGGTTCATCGTAAAGGTATAGATTCGAAAAGTTTTCTATCACTGAGATTTTATCCTCGGAAACCCCTTTATCAATTAAATTATTCCTCATTCCAGTAGACAATACAATAATGTGAGTAGAGTTATTATAAATCCACATCTCGAACTTTTTCAGAATCCTAATAGTATACTTATTCCTTATATAACCAAGTTCTATTGGTATGTCTGGCCAAACATCTCTAACTTCAAAAAGTAATTTTTTCCTTTTGATTTTTGAAAGAAGAACTGCTGGTAATCCAATGGTTAGCGGGGTCGATGTAGCAAATATAACATCAATATTTTTACAGAAAACACCCTTTAATATAGCTTTAACATTATAGCTTATAAAAGATATTATTCTTCTAATCTTAGACATCTTATTATCGTATTTAGTATTCGTAGAAAAAATAGTTATATTTTTATAAGGGTTCTTTATTTTTTGCTCTGTTCCCGTAATTATATTTACTTTAAAGTTTTTTTTAGCTAAATATCTTGCAAATTCATATGACCTTGTTCCTCCTTTATCTTTATTAGTTTGAAAATATTGATGGAGGTATAATAATTTCTTCATTTTTCTTTCATCCTCAAATCCCTTTTAACTCTTTATATTATGGTCAAATTTAATTATGGATTATAGCTATAAATTCCAATAAAAGTATCCATTTGATAAATATTCTTCCTTATTTAAAACACCTTTAATATCTACTATGACTTTATTTTTCTCATATAATTGATCAAAGTAAGAAATTGAATAATTTTGAAACGTATCATGAGGAACAGCAAGTACGATTCCATTTAGATTGTTTAAGTCCTCTTTATCAACAAGGTTAATATTATATTCGTTATTAATCTCCTTCTTATCAACAACTGGATCATAAACAAGAACATCTACTCCATAATCTTCTAACTCATCAATAATATCGATTACTTTTGTATTTCTGAAATCCCCTACATTTTCTTTAAATGCAAATCCGAAAATAGCAATCTTTGCACCCTTAACTTGCTGGTCTGACAATATGATTTGTTTTATTACATTAGTAGCTACATGTTTTCCCATCTCGTCATTTATTTTTCTTCCTGATAAAATAATCTGAGAATGGTACCCTAATTGCTCGGCTTTATAAGTAAAGTAATATGGGTCTACCCCTATACAATGCCCACCAACTAAACCAGGTTTAAAGTTCAAGAAATTCCACTTCGTCCCTGCTGCCTTTAAGACATCATTTGTGTTAATATCCATTTTATCAAACACCATCGATAGTTCATTCATAAAAGCAATATTTATATCACGTTGAGCATTTTCTATAACCTTAGCTGCTTCCGCAACTTTAATAGTTGGTGCTTTATGTACACCAGCCTCAATTATTTCATTATATACTTTAGAAATTGTACCTAATGTCCTGATGTTGGAGCCTGAAACAACCTTAACAATTTTCGTTAATGTATTAACTTTATCCCCTGGATTAATTCTTTCAGGTGAATAACCTACTTCAAAATCAGTCCCAAAAGTAAGCCCTGAATATTTTTCAATGACTGGAATACAAATTTCTTCAGTAGTTCCTGGATAAACAGTCGATTCAAATACAATTATTGATCCTTTAGTTAAGTTCCGTGCAACTGTTTTCGATGCTTCCATGATTGGGGTTAAATTAGGTGTTTTATCTGAATTTATTGGTGTTGGAACCGAAACTATATGGAACTTACAATTAAGCAAATCTTTTTCATTGGATGTAAAGGTAGCCTTGGTTGCTTGCGTTCTTTCATTTCCTATTTCATTTGTTACATCTATTCCTCTTTTGTAGCTCTCTACCTTTTCTTCATTAATATCAAATCCTATTACATCATACTTTTCAGCCAGCTCAATTAAAAGGGGAAGCCCAACATAACCAAGTCCAACAACTGAAACTTTCTCTTTTTTTTCTATTAATTTATTAAATTCAACCATAATCATATTCCCCTAACTTTTTTAAAGTGTAGTAATTTTTTAAGCAGGCGTTAACTCTCTTTCACTTCCAACAAAGTCCTCTCCATAAAAACAATCCGCATCAACGCATCCTTCAAATCATCAGTTTGATAGTTACCAAACTGATCGATTAGGGCAATAACCATATCGAAGTCCACATCCACAGTCCGTCCAACATAAATCTTCTCATAAACTTCATCCGGACGAACTTCCTCTTCATTAAGTAGTTCCTCATACATCTTCTCACCAGGACGAATACCGGAGTATTCAATACCGATTTCTTCAACAGTAGAGCCTGACAGATTAATAAGGTTCTTAGCCAGATCTGCAATTTTCACAGGTTCACCCATATCCAACACAAAGATTTCTCCACCGTGTGCTAGGGTACTCGCTTGAATAACAAGTCTTGATGCTTCTGGAATCGTCATGAAATATCTTGTCATTTCTGGATGGGTCACGGTGACTGGGCCGCCTCTTGCTATTTGTTTTTTAAATAACGGAATCACACTTCCTCGGCTGCCGAGCACGTTACCGAATCGGACGGCGACAAATTTCGTTTTGCTTACTTTTGCTAAGTTTTGAATGACCATTTCGGCGACTCGTTTTGTAGCGCCCATGACGTTTGTCGGATTGACGGCTTTGTCGGATGAAATGAGTACGAATGCTCCGACGCCGAAGGTGTCGGCTGCTTCCGCAACATTTTTCGTACCGATGACGTTATTCTTGATTGCTTCTTTTGGATTATACTCCATTAACGGCACGTGTTTATGTGCGGCTGCATGATAAATGACCGTTGGCTGGTATGTATCAATAATTTCAAAGATGCGATCACGGTCTTGCACATCGCCGATGACAGGAATAATTTCGATATTGGCTTGTCCATATGTTTGTTTTAGCTCCATATCAATTGAATAAATGCTGAACTCGCCGTGCCCGACGAGGACAATTCTTTCTGGTGTGAAACGCATCAACTGCCGACAAAGTTCGGAACCAATCGAGCCTCCTGCGCCTGTGACCATGACGGTTTTAGCCGTCACGTCTTGGGAGATGGAATTGATGTCGAGTTCGACAGGTTCGCGTCCGAGCAAGTCTTCCACTTCGACGTTTTTTAAATGACTGACGGAAACTTTGCCTGTCATGAGGTCCTCGATTTTCGGGATCATTTTGACTTTGGCGTTTGTTTCGTTGCATGTCGTCACGATTTTATTGAGTTCGCCGTTCTTGAGTGACGGGATGGCGATGACGACGTGTTCGATGTTGTGATTTTCTACGATGGTTGGGATGTCTTTGATTCGTCCGAGGACGGGAACGCCGTACATTTCCATGCGTTGTTTGCTGATGTCGTCGTCCACGAATGCTACGGGTAGGAGCTCGGCGTCGTCATGGTTGTTCTTTAGTTGGCGTGCGATCATGGTGCCGGCTGAGCCTGCGCCGACGATGAGTGTGCGCATTTTGCCTTTGTTTGAGAAGATGTAGCGATCGCGGACAACGCGCCAGGCAAAGCGTGAACCTCCGATTAAGATGATATGTAAGAGCCAGGTGACGATAAGTGCTCTTCGGTAGATTGTGAAGTCATTGATTAAGAATTGAACGATAGCTGCTGATATAATAGATAATGTGATAGCTTTGACGATGGCGAATAGTTCGCCGACACTGGCGTACGCCCATACTTTATTATATAATTTATATATGAATGCAAATAAATGATGAAATGCGAGTAGGGCGAGTGCTGTGATGACTAGGATAGTGGTGTTGTAGTTGTCGATGTTAGGGTAGACTATCCATGTTGCGGCGAATATTGCGAAACTCACAATCAATGAATCTAGTAATACGAGTAAGGTGAGTCGTTTTCGATATGTCATGTTTTTGGCTCCTTTCTTTACGTATTGTTGTACTGGATTTCCCCTTTTACGCGTCTAGTAAACTTGGACTATGTGTAAAGCATAACAATTCGGAAGAGCAGGCTAGTGTTCTATGTCATTACTTAGTTTGCATGTACTCTTCAACCTAAATTATTTTACATATAACGCTTTTTTGTCATTAGGTAATCATAGTTATTTAAATGTCCGTTTTGACATGTTTTGGCATTTTTCAGACGCATCTTTAATCATACTAAATAACCAGTCACAAGTTAAGTGACTTTTGGCAATAAAATCCAAGTTTTTAAAAATAACTTTTGTTTACTTTTTTGAGTAATTGATAAATATATTCGATCGCTTCACTTCTATTATGGATACCGAGTGCTTGATAAATATTGCTGATATAGTTTTTAATTGTTCCTTCACTCAACGAGAGTTTCTTAGCAATTTGTTCATTATTGAGGCCGAAGCGAAACAGATCAGCGACGTCTAATTCTCGTGATGTTAAAAATATATTTTCTCGCTCGAGTGCTTCATGCAATAATTCTTTTTTATTGATGAAGAGTATATATATTTCGTGTCTGAGTCCATTGGCTATGTCTTTGGATAGAATGGTATCTCCCTCATTGACAGTCTTGATGGCTTTTTCAAGGCTATCTGATTCTATTTTGTTATGTAAGATACCGTCAGCACCGTAAATAAATCCTTTAATTAAATTATCTTCTTCATATTCTGATGTGAGTAGAATCACCTTTGTTTCTGGATTAGCTTCTTTTATTTCTTTAGTGGCTTGGACACCATCTTTTTCAGTCAGGTGGAAATTCATTAAGATAATGTCAGGCTGATATTGAACAACCTTTTCCACCGCTTCAATGCCATTATCCGCGGTATCCACAACGGAAATCCCTTCTTTAGCCTCTAGAGTCAATCGCAAAGCGTCTTGGAATAATAATTTGCTCTCCGCTAACAACACACGAATCATACAAGTCTCCCCCTTAATGTATGGATTCCCAGCTAGTCATTTAATACTGGTCCTCTTAACTACTAATACTATTATAGCCCAAAGGTACTACGATTATTTGTATACCTTTTCAGATAAGCCCCCCTAGGAGTGTGTTGTATGCATGATATAGGGGTTTTTATTAAGTTATATAAATGTTAAAATAAACCGAAGAACTTTTTCTTTTTTATTGGTTGGGGTTCAAGTTTGTTGACATTTTTCCCCTCAATAAGCAATTGACCATTTTCCATAAATAAATAGAATGCTTCATTCCCATACTTTTGTCCTAATTCTTGATGTGCTTCTGCCATGCAAAATCCACGTGTTGTGGTGTTGTGTGCGTCTGATGCTATAAAATGAGTGAGATTAGCATCGATTAATTGGTGAGTGAATTTTTGTGCGTCTTTGCCGAACTTCCCAATCATACTAGCTGCTGTCACTTGTGTTAGAACACCTTTACGGACAAAATCATATAATTTATTTGGATGCTCTTGAAGTTCACTGTTCCGCTCTGGATGAACAATAATAGGGACATAGCCTTCTAACTGTAAATCGTAGAAGAGTTGTTCAGCGTAGCGTGGCACTTCTCTAAATGGAAATTCTACATGAACATATTTTGTTTCATTTAATGATAGTATTTCGCCAGTTTGAAGTCCTTCAACCATTTCGCCATAAATCCGAGTCTCTTGGCCCGGAAGGAGTGTTAATGGAATGTCGTGCTGTGCGAATAATTGACGAAGAATTTCAACTTGTAAATATATGGTGCTCCCTTCATTGTTGAAGTGACCATTTTTATGGTGTGGTGTAGCAATAATTGTGTGAATTCCTTCTGCTACCGCCGCTCTCGCCATCTTCAGGCTCTCTTCTTCCGTTTTTGCGCCATCATCAATTCCTGGTAATATATGACTATGGATATCGATCAATAGATTCACTTCCTAACCTAAATACTTTTCAAGGGAATTGGGAAATCCCCCGATAACATTACCCTATCTTAAGAGACGCAATATTTCAAAAAAACAAATCGGTAGTTGGTTCCCCATTTCAAAATAGGTCTTTATACCCTTATTATAGCATGTTTTATTAGATAAAGACTGATATTTTTACTATTATTTTAAAACTCGCGTAACTAGGTAAGATACCATGTTGAATTTAGTGTAATATTTTATTTTTCTCATAAAAATAGTTACTGAAGTTGAAGAGGGGTTAACCTCTTCAAAACAGTAACCATTAAGTCTTTTACGAGTTATGAGCCGAAATCCACTATGAGATCATGGACTTTCTCCACTTCCTCGTCATCGACAATTAAGTAATAGATGCCATCTATTTTTTGACCTTCGCCTTTCATTTGGTAATCGACGAATTTCTTACGTGCTCCGCGATAGTCGGATAAAAGGCTTTTCATGTCAGAGAATTTCATATTGCTGCCCATGTTCTTTCCTAAAACATCGATGAGAGAATTTAGCTTTGTGACTGATGCTGCTGAAGCACCTTTATTAACGATTCCTTCAATCACTTGGCGTTGGCGTTTTGTTCGTCCAAAGTCCCCGTCCGGATCTTGTTTACGCATACGGACGAAAGCCATTGTTTTTTCTCCGTCCATCTCAGTTGGCCCGAAGTTAAAATCATACTTTCCGTCACTCCACTCGACGTCATTATTCACTGTGATGGTCCCCAACTCATCAACAAGTTGCTTGAAGCCAGCCATATTGATACGGACGTAATAATCGAGCTCAATATCTAGAAAATTCTCTACTGTATCTACTGCCATATCACTACCACCGAATGCATAGGCGTGGTTTATTTTATCTTCAACACCTTTGCCGGCAATTTCAGTTCGCGTATCACGAGGGATGCTGACAAGTTGCATTTGCTCATCTTTTGGATCAAGTGTTAAGACCATGAGTGCGTCAGAGCGTCCTCCCTCAGTTGAATCAGAGTCAATTCCCATAAGTAATATATTCAGTGGTTCTGTATTTTTTATTTTGCCTCTCGTTTTGCCAGTATCTATAGAAGAAACAGGTTCATGAATTCTACTATCCACTGTTTTTTTAGCGTTATGATAGACCGAGTATGCGTAGCCACCTACTGCTAGAAATACTACTAATATAATGGCTAACGGAATCTTCAACCAAAGCTTTCTCGACTTCCCTTTTTTACTTTTCCCCATATTCTTTCACCTCATATTAAATGAATGTTTTCGATTTATTTTTTGGTGTTTTTACTTTCGTATTGAATGATGTTGTTAGTTACTGATTACTTTAATGAATAGTTTAGTGATGTAAGCTTACATAAATACAGTTTAAGTTGCTTGTTCACTATGTGACATTATACCACCCTTTTCCAGTAAAAAACAGTCTATTTATGACTTTTTTACTAGAAGAATTGAGAGATTTTATGAAGGATGGTAGGGTTAGCGTGAGTTGGGTAAAGGGAGAGGCTGCGCGAGTGAGCGGGGTTTTGGACCGAGTGAGCCGGGTTATCGACCTTGTGGCAAGGCAAGTGGACCGAGTAAGCGGGGTTATCGACCGTGTGGCAAGGCGTATGGACCGAGTAATTAGGATTATTGACCGAGTATGGTTGAACGAGAGCTTTATTACAATATCTCAACCAAACGTTCTTTCAATAATTGAAGGGAAAGGGTTCCCCCTTTCCCTACGTTTGTGATTTTATTTTTAGTTTTGGCGGACTTTGTGGTATAAGGACATGATGAGCCATATGGCGGTTGGAAAGGTGACGGCCCCGATGATACTGGATGATAGAACGCTGATGATTAGGCTTTTGTCTCCACCTAGTACGAGCGTCAAGATTGCGATGAGGAGCAGTAAATATGGCACTATCCGGGTAAAATTGACGCGTCCCCTCTTTTCTTCTACTTTCCATTTATTGTTGTAGACGGCAATCACTGTCCAGGTGGCCGGGATGGCTAAAACGGTTAGAATGAGGGCTATGGTCAGGAATACTGTATGTGAGATGCCTGATGTGAGCACCGTTCCGAGCCACATCAATGCTGCCATTATGATAAGCGGAATAGCGAGCTTATTCATGGAGCGACTGGAATTTTCATATTTAGACACCGTTGTATCGCGGTCTGTATAAATAGGTTTCGTGCCTGGATGGGCCCTAAATAAATGAATATCGCTTTCTGAGGTGACGTGTGTCCAACCCGCAGAGGTAAAAAAGTCATAGTAATCGTCATCTTCGTCTTTTTTCAAGGAGCGATAATCTATGCTGTAGATATAGTCGGCGCTCTCCCCTTTTTCGAGTGAGTATCCCATAAATTTAAATTTCTTCACATGCCATCCTTTTAAAGAGTATCGACGGAGCTTTTCCATATCTTTTTGCTCGGTAAAAGCTAATCCACCGGACGTAATGTACTTCGTTTTTGTCATACTTCCTCCCCCTTTAATCCTTTTTCCGCTAATTGTATTAGTCGTTTTCTCACCTTGAAATCTTCTTCTAAAACCCTTCTGCCTTTATCTGTCAGTTGATATACTTTTCGTCGTGCGCCGGAACTGTCATGCAGATAGATCCATTCTTGTTTGAGTAGTTTTTTTATAATGGTATACATTGAGGCTGGGCCGATGGTGACGACTCCCTCCGTCGTCTCTTCAATCAAACTCATAATCGCGTATCCATGCCTGGGCTTCGTTAATGCAGCCATGATGTAGAACATTGAATCCGTTAATTGCTCTGTCTTTTCCAATCCATCACCTTCTGTATTCATCTTAATCATATCGTAAAGTGATATATGTGTTTGATTATAATATATCATA